>OKCK01000053.1_pt1 | contig 61315 bp, 53 predicted proteins | sample 1614961 | NCBI WGS metagenome assembly OKCK01 (sample SAMN04436984, study PRJEB24849) | human gut metagenome | biome: human gut; feature: NICU; material: stool | host: Homo sapiens | place: USA: Saint Louis, MO | collected 2010-07-31
GAACCAGGGAATGCCGGTATCAAAAACCGGTGCCTTACCGCTTGGCGATACCCCATCCGTGCAACGTGAAGATAATGGTGCGGGAGGCGAGACTTGAACTCGCACACCTTGCGGCGCCAGAACCTAAATCTGGTGCGTCTACCAATTTCGCCACTCCCGCAAAAAGATGGTGGCTACGACGGGAATCGAACCTGTGACCCCATCATTATGAGTGATGTGCTCTAACCAGCTGAGCTACGTAGCCATCTTTTTTTTGCGTTACCTTATCGGCGTTGCGGGGCGCATTATGCGTATTGGGCTTTGCAGCGTCAACACATTTTTTGCCGAAAATCGCCTGTCGATGGCTGTTTGACTAGCTTGCGAACATCTTGACGAAATATTCAGCAGTTATTGGCTGTTTCTCGCGTTGCCTGCTGAAAATTAACGGTTTCAGGGGCGATGAAAGCCAATAAAAAAGGAGCCGTCAGGCTCCTTTTATCATCATGCTGATGCTTATTTATAGGCTGACTGGTGTACGCCCACCGCACGGCCTGATGGATCGTTCATGGTTTTAAACGCTTCATCCCATTCAATCGCTTTTGCTGATGAACACGCCACTGACGGGCCGCCAGGTACGCATTCCGCCGCGCTCGGCACCGGGAACAGCTCTTCAAAGATTTCACGGTACAAATACGCTTCTTTCGAGGACGGCGTGTTGTACGGGAAGCGGAAGCGGGCAGTTTCGAGCTGTTGATCGGTGACCTGCTGTGCCGCCACTTCTTTTAAAGTGTCAATCCAGCTGTAGCCAACGCCGTCGGAAAACTGCTCTTTCTGACGCCACGCCACGCTTGCCGGCAGGTAAGATTCAAAGCATTCGCGCAGCACGTGTTTTTCCATTTTACCGTTGCCGCACATTTTATCCTGCGGGTTAATGCGCATCGCCACATCGAGGAATTTTTTATCAAGGAACGGCACACGCGCTTCCACACCCCAGGCCGACATCGCTTTGTTGGCGCGAGCGCAATCGAACATATGCAGCGACTGCAATTTACGTACGGTCTCTTCATGCAGCTCTTTAGCATTCGGCGCTTTATGGAAATAAAGATAGCCGCCAAACACTTCATCGGAACCTTCGCCGGACAGCACCATTTTAATGCCCATGGCTTTGATCTTACGCGACATCAAATACATCGGGGTTGACGCACGAATGGTGGTCACGTCATAGGTTTCGATGTGGTAAATCACATCGCGGATAGCGTCCAGGCCTTCCTGCACGGTGAAATGGATCTCATGATGCACGGTGCCAAGGTGGTTTGCCACTTCCTGCGCGGCTTTCAGATCCGGCGCGCCTTTCAGGCCAACGGCGAAGGAGTGTAACTGCGGCCACCAGGCTTCGCTGCGCTCTTCATCTTCTACACGACGGGCGGCAAATTTTTTCGTGATGGCTGAGATCACGGAGGAATCCAGGCCGCCGGACAGCAGCACGCCGTAAGGGACGTCAGACATCAAATGGCTTTTTACGGAATCTTCCAGCGCCTGGCGCAGGGCGTTTTTGTCCGTCACGTTGTCTTTTACCGCGTCATAGTCAAACCAGTCGCGCTGGTAATAGGAGCGGATTTCGCCATCCTGGCTCCACAGATAGCTGCCAGCCGGGAATTCTTTAATGGTGCGGCACACCGGCACCAGCGCTTTCATTTCTGAAGCGACATAGAAGTTGCCATGTTCATCATGGCCCATATACAGCGGGATGATACCGATGTGGTCGCGGCCGATCAGATAGGCGTCTTTTTCGCTATCGTACAGAACGAAGGCAAACATCCCCTGCAGATCGTCGAGGAATTCCGGTCCTTTTTCCTGATACAGCGCCAGGATGACCTCACAGTCGGAACCGGTCTGAAACGGGTAGCGATCGCCGTATTCAGCGCGCAGAGCCTGATGGTTATAGATTTCACCGTTCACCGCCAGCGCATGTGTTTTGGCTTCGTTGTACAGCGGCTGGGCACCTGCGTTGACATCCACAATCGACAGACGCTCATGGGCGAGGATAGCTTTTTCGCCTGCATACACGCCGGACCAGTCGGGGCCGCGATGGCGCATCAAACGGGACAGTTCCAGCGCTTTTTTACGCAGTTCGCCCGCGTCGGTTTTAATATCCAGCACACCAAAAATTGAACACATAAACTTCTCCATTAACCTGGCGGTGATGTTGTTTGTCGGCGCCCGGCGTTTAATCAGGCCGTTTGCATTTGCATGCCATTGAAAATGCCGCAAACCGGGCCGCTGTGGCAAGGCTTTTTCGTCTCTGAAAGTGAAAAGTTCAATAGTGATTGCTGAATGCTAAAAAAAGGTCAGCATTTGAGCGTAATTATTAACGGATATTCAATAAAAAGGCTTTTTTATTAGATGGGGTGGTTTTTCTACCCCTTAAAAATAACAAAGCCACGATAAACGTGGCTTTGGATTAGATAACGTCGATTTCCGCGACGGAGGGATAGATCCATGACGGCCTGAAGGGCATGGCGTCAATGTCATTCAGCGTGGATACGCCGGAAAGCACCAGAATCGTTTCCAGACCTGCCTGGAAACCGGCCAGAATATCGGTACGCAGGTTATCGCCGACAATCACAGTGTGCTCGGAGTGTGCCTGCATTTTATTCAGTGCGGCGCGAATAATCCACGGGCTTGGTTTGCCAACGTAAAAAGGCTTGCGGCCGGAGATTTTCTCAATACCGGCGCACAGCGCACCGCAGGCAGGATAAAAACCGCGTCCGTGGGTATCCGGGTTAGTGGCAATAAACCGCGCTCCATTCGCCACGAAGAAGGCAGCTTTATGCATCATCTCCCAGTTATAAGAACGGGTCTCGCCCACGATCACAAAGTCAGGATTAATATCGGTGATAGTAAAGCCCGCTTTATAGAGTTCATGAATTAACGCGCCTTCGCCAACAACGTAGGCTTTTTTCCCTTCCTGGCGGCGCAGAAAGTCGGCGGTCGCCATCGCTGACGTGTAGAACACGCTGTCGGGTACGTTAATACCTGCCGACGCAAAGCGGTTAGCCAGGTCCTGCCCGGTTTGCGACGGGTAGTTGGTCAGCAATACCAGCGGGAATTCCTTTTCAAGGATGCGGGTCAGGAATTCGCTCGCGCCAGGTACGGCGACGTTGTCGTGCATCAGCACGCCATCAATATCACAAATTACGTTCTGAATGGTCATGGCCTACTCGGGTCTGCCTGAAGATAAGAATTTACTATAACGGAAATGGCCGAAACGATTTTAACTTTCCAGCAAACGTTGCAGCAGCATGCCGTTTAACATGGCTCGTTTAACGAGCGCGAATGCGCCAATAGCGGAGCGATCGTTAAGTGCGGAACGCAGGACAGGCAGATTTTTACGAAACGCTTTTAACACCTGCGTGTTGATACAGGCTTCGATAGCAGGCAACAGCACTTTTTCAGCGTTAATGATTTCACCGGCAATCACCACTTTCTGCGGGTTAAATAAGTTAATCGCGATGGCGACAGCTTTCCCCAGATGGCGACCCACATGCTCAATCACTTCGCAGGCCAGAGGATCGCCTTTATTCGCAGCTTTGCAAATGGCATCGATATGGCAATCGTCAAGGGTCAGTCGGCTCTGGTAGCCGCGCTCCAGTAAATGGCGTACCCGCGCTTCAATGGCGGCGTTGGCGGCGATGGTTTCCAGGCAGCCAAAATTTCCGCAATGGCAGCGTTCGCCCAGCGGGTCCACCTGGATATGGCCAATTTCTCCGACGTTACCGTTGCGGCCAATAAAAATACGCCCATTAGAGATGATACCCGCGCCGGTGCCGCGGTGAACGCGCACCAGAATTGAGTCATCACAGTCACGGGTTGCACCGAAATAGTGCTCAGCCAGCGCCAGGCTACGAATATCGTGTCCAACGAAGCAGGGCAGGGTAAACCGTTTTTCCAGCTTTTCAACCAGTGCCCAGTTTTCCACATCAATGTGCGGCATGTAGCGAACAACGCCGGTATCCGGATCGACAAGACCGGGCAAAATCACCGAAATGGCTATCAACTCGCGAATTTTACGGACATTGTTTTCGCTAAACTGCGCAATGGCGTTGAGCAACGCTTCTTCCAGCGTTTCCTGGGTGCGTTCAGGCAGCGAAAAATGCTCTTCGGCGAGCGCCTTACTGCTGAGATCAAACAGCGTCAGGGTGGCGTCATGGCGGCCCAGTCGGACGCCGATAGCCTGGAAGTTGCGGGTCTCGGTAATAATGGAGATGGCGCGGCGGCCTCCGGTGGAGGCCTGTTGATCGACTTCTTTGATCAATCCGCGCTCAATAAGCTGGCGAGTAATTTTGGTGACGCTGGCGGGCGCGAGCTGACTTTGTTCGGCAATTTGAATGCGCGAAATCGGTCCATGCTGATCGATCAGACGATAAACCGCCGCGCTGTTGAGTTGTTTTACCAGATCAACATTACCAATTTGAGCCTGTCCGCCAGTTGTCATGCCTTCTCTTACTCTGTAACGACCTCGTTACCGTTAACGATGGTCTTAATGATTTTATAATCGCGGGTAAAGGCGGTCAGGTTAGCCACTTTTCCGGCTTCGATTGTTCCGAGTTCTTTATCCACGCCCATTGCACGAGCCGGGTAGAGTGATGCCATCCGCAGCGCTTCATCAAGCGCTATACCCACATGCTCGACGAGATTGTGTACGCCTTCAATCATGGTTAACGCGGAACCACTCAGCGTACCGTTTTCATCCACACACAGCCCGTCACGGTAGTATATTGTTTTACCGGCAAAAATGAACTGATCGATGTTCGCGCCGGCGGGCGCTGTGGCGTCGGTGACCAGACAAAGCTTATCGCCCTTGATCTTCTTGGCAATACGGATATTGGCGTAGTCCACATGCAAGCCATCGCCAATGATGCCGCAATATAATTCCGGTTCGTCAAAAATGGCACCTACCAGTCCTGGTTCACGGCCCGTCACATAAGGCATGGCGTTAAACAAGTGCGTTGCGAAGCCAATCCCGGCGCGAAAACCGATTTTGGCTTCTTTATAGGTGGCATTAGAGTGGCCGGCGGAAACAACGATTCCGGCATCAACCAGTTGGCGAATCACCTGCGGTTCAACCTGCTCGGGCGCCAGCGTAATTTTGGTAATGACGTCCGCGTTCTGGCATAAGAACTCGACGAGTTGCGCATCAGGCTTACGGACATAGTCCGGATTATGGGTGCCTTTTTTAACAAGATTCAGCCACGGCCCTTCAAGGTGTAAACCCAGCGCCTGGTTTGGATGTTTCGCCAGATAGTCGCGCATAACGCGGACGCCCTGTTTCATTAAGTCGTCGCTGGTGGTGATAAGCGTCGGGAGATAGCTGGTGCAACCGGATTTCTCATTGGCCGCCTGCATAATTTCCAGCGTTTCAACCGTTACAGCATCGGCGGTGTCGTTGAATTGCACGCCGCCGCAGCCGTTAAGCTGTACGTCAATAAAACCGGGGGCAAGAATGGCGCCGCCGAGGTCGCGTTGTTCGATACCGCCGGGTAAATCAGCGATCGGACAAACACGTTCAATCTGGCCATCAGCGATCACGACTGCGTGATCGTCTAAAACGTCATGACCGGTGTAAATCCGGCCGTGGATGAGTGCGTACATAAGAACCCCCGGTTAAAACGAATTTAAAGACCTTTAATATTTTCTGCTTCGAGTTCAGTGAAGTATCTCAGCGTCTTCACTTTGAGCTCCATCGTGGACGGCTCATCGCAAACAATCACCGCTTTCGGGTGAAGTTGCAGGCAGCTGATGGTCCACATGTGGTTGACGTTGCCTTCAACCGCCGCCTGAAGCGCCTGCGCTTTAACATGGCCCAGCACCAGGATCATTACTTCTTCCGCATCCAGCAGCGTGCCGACGCCTACGGTCAGGGCATATTTCGGCACCTGATTCACATCGCCGTCAAAGAAGCGGGAGTTTGCAACACGGGTGTCATGCGTCAGCGTTTTGATACGGGTGCGTGAAGCCAGTGATGAGGCGGGTTCGTTAAACGCGATATGACCGTCGTTGCCCACGCCGCCCATGAACAGGTGAATTTTACCGTATGAACGAATTTTCTCTTCATACTGACGGCATTCAGCGTCGACATCCGGCGCATTGCCATCCAGTAAGTTAATATTCTCAGCGGGAATATCGACATGGTCGAAGAAGTTGCGGTGCATAAAGCTGTGGTAGCTTTCCGGATGCTCTTTCGGCAGCCCGACGTATTCATCCATATTGAAGGTGACGACATGTTTAAAGCTTACCTGGCCCGCTTTATGCATCTCAACCAACGCCTTGTAGGCTTCCAGCGGTGTGCCGCCGGTCGGCAAGCCGAGTACGAAAGGACGATCGGCTGTCGGTTTGAAAGCGTTAATCCGGTTAACGATATGACGTGCCGCCCATTTTCCTACTTGCTGCGCTGTTGCCAGGGGAATCAGTCTCATTATTCACCTCAGTTAGTTAATTAAAACGCGGTGGTCGGAAGCTACGTTCAGTTTAAATCGGATCTTTTTATACTGCTTACCGGAAGCGTTCCGCCTTGATTTTTTGAATCATAAAATAAGTTTTGCGACATAGCCAGTAAGGTGGGGAGGTTAGAGCGATATTTGGTGATAAAAATCACAAAAAATGCGCGTTTAATTTGCGATACGAATTAATTTTTCACACACTTCGGATGTGATGCGCAACGTCACCGCATTTTCAAGGTTGGTTACACAATAAAAAAACGGCTTTGAAAGAGCCTTTCAGGTCTCATAGGGGGATAAAGTGAGTATTCTAGGTTATTTGCAACGAATAGGCCGGGCGCTGATGGTGCCGGTTGCTACTCTGCCTGCAGCAGCAATTCTCATGGGGGTAGGTTACTGGATTGACCCGGTTGGCTGGGGTGGGGATAACGCGCTTGCGGCGTTCTTCATTAAATCTGGTTCTGCCATTATTGATAACATGTCCGTCTTGTTCGCCATCGGCGTGGCTTACGGCATGTCTAAAGATAAAGACGGTGCGGCGGCGCTCACTGGTTTTGTAGGCTTTCTGGTATTAACGACCCTCTGCTCGCCGGCAGCGGTCGCGATGATTCAAAAAATCCCTGCCGATCAGGTTCCGGCGGCGTTTGGTAAAATCAATAACCAGTTCGTCGGTATTCTTGTCGGTATTATCTCCGCAGAGTTGTACAACCGTTTCAGCGGCGTAGAGCTGCCGAAAGCGTTGTCGTTCTTCAGCGGCCGTCGTCTGGTGCCAATCCTGACGTCGTTTGTGATGATCGTGGTGGCGTTTATCCTGATGTACATCTGGCCGATGATTTTCGACGGTCTGGTGACATTCGGCGAACACATTCAAAAACTGGGCTCTGCGGGCGCGGGCGTTTATGCCTTCTTTAACCGTCTGTTAATCCCGGTAGGTCTGCATCACGCGCTGAACTCAGTATTCTGGTTCGACGTCGCAGGCATCAACGATATTCCTAACTTCCTGGGTGGCGCGCAGTCTATTGAATCCGGCAAAGGCATCGTCGGGATCACTGGCCGTTATCAGGCAGGTTTCTTCCCGATCATGATGTTTGGTTTGCCTGGCGCGGCGCTGGCGATTTACCACTGCGCACGTCCGGAAAACAAAGCGAAAGTACTGGGTATCATGATGGCGGGCGCGTTCGCCGCGTTCTTTACGGGTATCACCGAACCGCTGGAATTCTCCTTCATGTTCGTTGCGCCGGTACTGTATGTGATCCACGCAGTCCTGACGGGTATCTCTGTGTTTATTGCCGCGAGCATGCAGTGGATTGCCGGCTTTGGCTTCAGCGCCGGTTTGGTGGATATGGTGCTGTCAACGCGTAACCCGCTGGCGCACCAGTGGTATATGCTGATTATTCAGGGTCTGGTGTTCTTCGTTATCTACTACGTGGTATTCCGCGTGGTGATTACTAAGTTCAATCTGATGACCCCGGGTCGCGAACTGGCGGTTGCGGGCAGCGAAGCCGACGGCGTGGACGTGAATGTGAGCAGCACAGGCTCGAAAGAGCAGGATGTTGCTGCCCTGGCGCGTCAGTACGTGGCTGCGGTAGGTGGCTCTGATAACCTGACCGGTATCGATGCCTGTATCACTCGTCTGCGTTTGTCTGTCAAAGACTCGTCCCGCGTTAACGAAGCGCTGGCAAAACGTCTGGGCGCAACGGGCGTTATCCGTCTCAATAAAACCGGCGTGCAAATTATCGTTGGCTTTATGGCAGAAAAAATCGCCGACGCGATGAAGACTGTGGGTAACGTTCCGGCAGCCGCGCCAGCAGCAGGGGAAACTGCACCTGTTAGCGCGCCGGTTCAAACCGCGAAGCCGCAGGCAACGCCTAACGCTGTTGTTGTTGCTACCCTGGTGGCACCGGTGACCGGTGACGTTGTCGCGCTGGACGATGTTCCTGATGAAGCCTTTGCCAGCAAAGCAGTAGGCGACGGTGTGGCTATCAAGCCGACGGACAAAACCGTTGTTGCGCCTGCAGCAGGCACCATCGTGAAAATCTTTAATACCAACCACGCGTTCTGTCTGGAAACCGAAAACGGCGCTGAAATCGTTGTCCATATGGGTATCGATACCGTTGCGCTGAATGGTCAGGGCTTTAGCCGCCTGGTAGAAGAAGGTGCTGAAGTGGTCGCGGGCCAGCCGGTACTGGAAATGGATCTGGATTTCCTGAACGCGAATGCGCGCTCGATGATCAGTCCGGTAGTTTGCAGCAATATCGACGACTTTAACGGCCTGGTCGTTAAGGCGCAGGGCCACGTTATCGCGGGTCAAACGCCGTTATATGAGATTAAAGGCAAGTAAACGCTCCTGAGTAAGATTATGCCTGAAGCGGCGGAAGAGAATTCCGCCGCTTTTTTTATGTAATCTGGCCGGCGAATGCCGGTAATGATGTTTTTGTGCAACTAATGGTTGTGTCCCGTCTTAGGTTATAAGATCATTCACCGTTATCTATTTTGCGAAGCTTTGAGGAATGCGCGATGAGTGAGGCTGAAGCCCGCCCGACTAACTTTATTCGGCAAATCATTGATGAAGATTTGGCCAGTGGAAAACACTCGACGGTATATACCCGTTTCCCGCCTGAGCCGAACGGTTATCTGCATATTGGCCATGCCAAATCCATTTGCCTGAACTTTGGGATTGCCAAAGATTATCAGGGTCAGTGCAATCTGCGTTTCGATGACACCAACCCGGTGAAAGAAGATATCGAATACGTTGATTCGATTAAGCACGACGTCCAGTGGTTGGGTTTTCAGTGGTCCGGAGACGTGCGTTATTCCTCTGACTATTTTGATGCCCTTCACCAGTATGCGGTTGAGCTGATCAACAAAGGCCTGGCCTATGTGGATGAGCTGTCTCCCGAACAGATCCGCGAATACCGCGGCACGCTGACGCAGCCGGGTAAAAACAGCCCGTATCGCGATCGTAGCGTGGAAGAAAACCTCGCGCTGTTCGAGAAAATGCGCGCTGGCGGTTTTGAAGAAGGTAAAGCGTGCTTACGCGCCAAAATCGATATGGCCTCGCCGTTTATTGTTATGCGCGACCCGGTCCTGTATCGCATTAAATTTGCTGAACATCACCAGACGGGCAACAAGTGGTGCATCTATCCGATGTACGACTTTACGCACTGTATTTCTGATGCGCTGGAAGGCATTACCCACTCGCTGTGTACCCTGGAATTCCAGGACAACCGCCGCCTGTATGACTGGGTTCTGGATAATATTTCTATTCCGGTTCACCCGCGTCAGTATGAGTTTTCCCGCCTGAATCTTGAGTATGCGATCATGTCCAAGCGCAAACTCAACCTGCTGGTGACTGAGCAGATCGTGGAAGGCTGGGACGACCCGCGTATGCCGACGATTTCCGGTCTGCGTCGTCGTGGTTATACCGCTGCGTCTATCCGTGAATTCTGCAAACGTATTGGCGTGACCAAGCAGGATAACACCGTCGAAATGGCTGCGCTGGAAGCGTGCATTCGTGAAGATCTCAACGAGAACGCACCGCGCGCGATGGCCGTGATCGACCCGGTTAAACTGGTTATCGAAAACTACCCGCAGGGCGAAAGCGAACTGGTTTCGATGCCGAACCATCCGAATAAGCCGGAAATGGGCAGCCGCGACGTACCGTTCAGCGGCGAGGTGTGGATCGATCGTGCGGACTTCCGCGAAGAAGCGAACAAGCAATACAAACGCCTGGTGCTGGGCAAAGAGGTTCGCCTGCGTAACGCGTACGTGATTAAAGCTGAACGCGTTGAGAAAGACGCGGAAGGCAATATCACTACGATCTACTGCACCTATGACGCCGAAACGCTGAGCAAAGATCCGGCCGACGGTCGTAAAGTGAAAGGGGTCATTCACTGGGTGAGCGCCAGCCATGCGCTGCCGATTGAAATCCGTCTGTATGACCGTCTGTTTAGCGTGGCGAACCCGGGCGCAGCAGAAGACTTCCTGTCCACCATCAATCCGGAATCACTGGTGATCAAACAGGGATTCGGCGAGCAGAGCCTGAAAGAGGCGGAAATGGGTAAGGCCCTGCAGTTTGAACGTGAAGGCTACTTCTGCCTGGATAGCCGCTACTCCACGCCGGAACATCTTGTTTTCAACCGTACCGTCGGATTACGCGATACCTGGGCGAAAACAGGCGAATAACCTGCTTTAAAATAAAACGCCGCATCAGACATGCGGCGTTTTTTTATGGGCGTTGTAAGGGCATATTGTCACTAAACAGAAATGTCAGCACAGAAGAAGTCACTCAGAAAGAGGGTGATAGCCATCCGTGATACAGGACGCCCGAGAGAGAATAAACTTAATTAAGTTTATCCGGGAGATTATACACCGCCAGCAATTTACCTCTTTTTACATCAATATGATTTTTCGCACGCATAATTGACAGGACTTTCATAACAATGCTGCGAGAGAGATTCGTCCTTTTGACAATGAAATCTGCCACATTAATCTTGGCGCGCATAAATTCATCGAGCTGATTAAGGTGGAGAATATTACCTTTGATCATCTGATAACTATTACGGCCCATCATCATTTCATCCCGATACAGCAAGCTTTCGATATGCCATGATAAAACTGCTGAGGTGAGTTGTAATAAATTATTTTCAACAAGCCGTTGCATGAATATATCCAGTGGTACTAATTGATAATAACACTGAGTATCGGCATAAATACGGATATAACTCAGGCTACGGGTATTGCCACTGAGCCCGTACAGCGCGGGCGCGGTTTGTTTCTCTATCAATAAGCGATCGCTGCTGCGAATAAGGGAAAATTGCCCGCCGTGTATCAGCGTAACCATATTCGCTTTAATGGGGATTAATGTATAACGCTCGACGCGGGTAAGCTTGTTATAATCGGTAAATAAATCAGTTAATCGATATAATTCTGTTATAGGTTTTGCCGGTAATGTCATTGCGAATGACCTGATTTAGTTTATCCAATAGTATTATTGCGCGTATTTTAAGGGATATATTTTTTAGTCCGCAATGTAAAAGGCGAGTTTGGACAGTTAGTTAGCCGTAATATAATTTATAACTACCTGAAAAATCACAATATTGATGTTTTCTTAAAAGCCATTTCAATTAAATCTGGTAATTACTGGATTCATTTAGCTGAGTATCTCATTAGCGTTTAGTGCTTATTTTTTTATTTACCTGTTGCAATAAAAAAGCCGACATAAGTCGGCTTTTTTGGAATATCCTGATTCAGCAAAATAGTTACTTTTCTGCGATCTCGTGTGCGGTTTCGTCTTCGCGGCAGTCACCTTCAGCGCAATGTCCATAGAGGTACAGGCTGTGGTTGGTAAGACGAATGCCATGACGAGAAGCGATTTCGCGCTGACGCGCTTCGATAGAGTCATCGCTAAATTCGATCACTTTGCCGCAGTCGAGGCAGATGAGATGATCGTGGTGATGCTGCTGCGTCAGTTCGAAAACTGATTTGCCGCCTTCGAAATTATGACGCGTAACGATTCCGGCATCATCAAACTGGTTAAGAACGCGGTAAACCGTGGCGAGACCAATTTCTTCGCCCATGTCGATCAGGCGTTTGTATAAATCTTCCGCACTGACATGGTGGTTGTCCGGACCCTGCAACACTTCGAGGATTTTTAACCTCGGAAGCGTGACTTTCAGGCCGGCTTTCTTCAATGCGGTGTTGTTGTCAGTCATGCGGAATTTGTCCTGTAACGTAACGATTCGCTCGGTGAGAGCGTAAGATCGAATGCAAGGCATTATGCGTATCATTATAGAACTGCCACGCCTAAATGAAAACTGCAACTGCCTTGCTAAAAATTACCCAAAATCGTGGCGCTGCCTGCATTTGTAGCAAAATCACCCGATGCGTAAGAAGTGTATTGTACAGGTCTGCGCGCAAAAGTTAAAAATTTGTATCAATTATTTCTATTGCTTCTGCCTATCGATAATAAAAAAATGGCGCTAAATTTTTAGCGCCATAGTCGATCAGGCATTAATGATGTCTTGCAGATGCAGTTCTTCTGAAACCTGTTTTACCCACTTTTCAACACGTTCGGCGGTGAGTTCAGGCTGACGGTCCTCGTCGATAGCGAGGCCAAGGAAGTGGTCATCGTCGGCGAGCCCTTTGGAGGCTTCGAAATGGTAGCCCTCAGTTGGCCAGTGGCCGACGATGGTTGCGCCGCGTGGTTCAATGATATCGCGCATAGTGCCCAGGGCGTCGCAGAAGTATTCCGCATAATCTTCCTGGTCACCGCAGCCAAACAGCGCAACCAGTTTGTTATTAAAATCAATCTCTTCAAGGGTAGGGAAGAAGTCATCCCAGTCGCACTGCGCTTCGCCATAGTACCAGGTCGGAATGCCCAGCAGGAGGATATCGAAACCTTCGAGGTCTTCTTTGCTGCTTTTAGCAATATCACGCACTTCAGCAACATCTTTACCAAGCTGTTTTTGAATCATTTTTGCGATATTTTCAGTATTGCCGGTATCGCTGCCGAAGAAAATGCCTACGATTGCCATGAGAAAAATAACCTCTTGAAACTTAATGAGATGGTTGAGGCAAAAAGCCTACAGATAGGGCAATCATAGCAGAACAGACAAGCAGGCGGAAATCTCTATCACGGCCATGTGCACACTCTGCTACATTGCGCCGCGTTTTCCGGTGGGGCTCAGGGTTTCAGGGCTGCGAGTTGCGCAAGCAAAATATCTTCAATCAGTTCACTGCGGCTGATATTACGGGCTTCCGCCAGCATATTGAGCGCTTCGACCGCTTCCACGTTGAGTTTCAGTTCAACGCGTTTAAGCCCGCGCACTTTGTCGCGCTTCAACTGGTTACGCTTATTGATGCGCAGCTGTTCGTCGCGGGAGAGCGGGTTCGTTTTGGGTCTGCCCGGGCGGCGTTCGTCCGAGAACAGATCTAATGTCGTACGGTCTGTTTGTTCTTTGGCCATGATGCGCGTTTTGACAGGGAAAACAGGGTGCAGGAGCTGGGCTCGGGTGCAGTTAAGCGCGCCATCATACATGAGGGAATCCGGCGCGCCAACGCGTTAACCGCACTCTAACTTATCGGTCGTCCTTTTTTTATACAGATTTTTATTACGCTTCGAGATAGCGGCGGATGGCTCGCACCACCGCCTGCGGTTTTTCTGCGTGAACCCAGTGTCCGGCACCGGCGATAACATGGGCGCGCGCCTGGGGGAATTGCGCCAGCAAAGCGTCCCGGTGCGATTCATCCACATACGGGGAATTGCCGCCGCGGATAAACAGGGCCGGATGATCCCAGGCGGGCACCGTGTCCCAACCCACGATATGCGGGTACTGGTCCCACAGCGCCGGTACGTTAAAACGCCATTCGCCTGCGGCAAATGACTTAAGCAAAAACTGGATGATGCCGTCTTCCGGTATGTGCTGGCGCATCAGCGCCGCGGCTTCCTGGCGGGTGGTCGCGCCAGCTTCAGTGACGGCATTGATGGCGGCGAAGATCTCATCATGGCGGCGCACTTTGTAATCCGCAGGCGCGATATCTATCGCCACCAGTTTATCGATGCGTTCCGGCGCGATGCGGGTCGCCGCCATCACGGCTTTACCGCCCATGGAGTGCCCAATCAGCGTGGCCTTATCGATAGAAAGTTCGTCCAGCGTATCCAGCAGATCTTGCGCCATCGCCGGGTAATTCATCTCATCGCTGCGCGGCGACAGACCATGATTGCGCATATCAACCTGAACGATATCAAAGTCCGTGACCAGTTCACGCGCCAGTACGCCAAGATTATCCAGACTACCGAACAGACCATGCACCAACACGATTGGCGAGGCAGTATGCGATTGTTGCGCAGTTTGCATTCGAGTATGTAATTTCATGCCAAAGTTCTTTTTTTGCAGGTGACAGGTTAGGGTATCATGTTGAACATTCTGCAGCCCGGGGGCAAGATCCAGTTAAATCTGACTTTTGCCGCCTTCCTGGCTTGACGCTATCCGCTGTTGGGGTTTGCTCCTATACTCCCAACGATTTGTATTCAGCAAGATACTCACTGGATTAAAATGAAAACGATTGAAGTTGATGACGATCTTTACCGCTATATCGCGAGCCACACTCAGCACATTGGTGAAAGCGCGTCCGACATTTTGCGTCGCATGCTGAAATTCAACCCCGCTCAGCCGCAGGCCGACAAACCGGCGAAAGAAGGCAGTGCACCGATCGCCGTGACGGAAGAGATCACCGCCAACAACGCCAAAGATCGTGTCCGGGCCGTTCGTGAACTGCTGCTTTCTGATGAGTACGCGGAACAAAAGCGTGCGGTCAACCGTTTCATGCTGGTGCTGTCTACACTCTATACACTGGACCCAAAAGCGTTCGCCGATGCAACCGAGTCATTACACGGGCGTACCCGTGTCTATTTCGCCGGCGATCAACAAACGCTTTTGCAAAGTGGTAATCAAACCAAACCCAAACATGTGCCAGGTACGCCATACTGGGTGATTACCAACACGAATACCGGTCGTAAATGCAGCATGATTGAACACATCATGCAGTCAATGCAGTTCCCGGCGGAATTGATTGAAAAGGTTTGCGGCACTATTTAACTAATGCGTCAAAAGGATCAGGCCATGGCAATTCATAACCGTGCAGGTCAACCTGCGCAACAGCGTGATTTGATTAATGTTGCCCAACTTACTGCACAGTACTATGTGTTAAAGCCGCAGGCAGGTAACAGTGATCATGCGGTCAAATTTGGGACTTCAGGCCATCGCGGCAGCGCCGCACGCCACAGCTTTAACGAGCCGCACATTCTGGCTATTGCTCAGGCAATTGCTGAAGAGCGCGCAAAAAATGGCGTAACCGGTCCTTGTTATGTGGGTAAAGACACGCATGCGCTTTCTGAACCGGCTTTTATCTCGGTTCTGGAAGTGCTGGCGGCCAACGGCGTGGATGTGATTGTTCAGGAAAACAACGGTTACACCCCAACGCCGGCGATTTCAAACGCCATTCTGGTGCATAACCGTCAGGGTGGAAAACAGGCGGATGGGATTGTGATTACGCCGTCCCACAACCCGCCGGAAGACGGCGGTATTAAATACAATCCGCCTAATGGCGGCCCGGCCGACACGAACGTTACCAAAGTCGTGGAAGACCGTGCCAATGCGCTACTGGCGGAAGGCCTGGCGTCGGTGAAACGCGTTTCGCTGGACGAGGCGTGGGCGAGCGGCCACATCACCGCTAAAGATCTGGTGCAGCCGTTTGTTGAAGGGCTGGCGGATATTGTCGATATGGCCGCCATCCAAAAAGCAGGCCTGACCCTGGGCGTCGATCCCCTGGGTGGCTCTGGCATCGAGTACTGGAAGCGCATCGCCGAGCATTACAATTTAAACCTCACTATCGTTAACGATCATGTCGATCAGACGTTCCGCTTTATGCATCTCGATAAAGACGGCGCGATCCGCATGGACTGCTCCTCCGAATGCGCGATGGCAGGTTTGCTGGCGCTGCGTGATAAATTCGACCTGGCATTCGCCAACGACCCGGATTATGACCGCCACGGTATTGTTACCCCGGCAGGGTTGATGAACCCGAACCACTATCTGGCAGTGGCCATCAACTATTTGTTCCAGCATCGTCCGCAATGGGGCAAAGAGGTCGCGGTAGGTAAAACGCTGGTCTCTTCTGCGATGATTGACCGCGTGGTCAACGATTTGGGCCGTAAACTGGTTGAAGTACCGGTAGGCTTTAAATGGTTTGTTGACGGGCTGTTCGATGGCAGCTTCGGCTTCGGCGGCGAAGAGAGCGCCGGGGCATCGTTCCTGCGCTTTGACGGGACGCCGTGGTCGACGGATAAAGACGGCATCATCATGTGCCTGCTGGCTGCGGAAATTACCGCAGTCACCGGTAAAAACCCGCAGCAGCATTATGATGAACTGGCTGCGCGTTTTGGCGCGCCGAGCTATAACCGTATACAGGCCCATGCCACGTCCGCGCAGAAAGCCGCGCTGTCGAAGCTGTCGCCGGAAATGGTCAGCGCCAGTACGCTGGCGGGCGACCCAATCACCGCACGCTTAACCGCTGCGCCGGGTAATGGCGCGTCGATTGGCGGTCTGAAAGTGATGACTGACAACGGCTGGTTCGCGGCGCGTCCGTCAGGCACGGAAGATGCCTACAAAATCTACTGTGAAAGTTTCCTTGGCGCTGAACACCGTGCGCAAATCGAAAAAGAAGCCGTGGAAATTGTCAGCGAAGTACTGAAAAACGCCTGATTCGGCGCAATAAAAAAGGGAGCCCTGGCTCCCTTTTTTGTTTTTACCCTTCAGCGATTAACTGGGTTTATTCGTCAGCTCAAAGCGCGGCGACACCAGCCCATACAGCGTCCAGCCCATAAAGGTCACGATAGCGCCATACAGCATCGCTTCAGAACCGGATGAGTAGAGCGCGTAGAAGCTGTAGATCGCCCCAACCAACGCCACGAAGTTCGCCATTTTCGCTTTGCCCGGATCGACCTTCGCCATTTTCTGGATAATCACCAGCGCCGCCATCGACAGGATGTACGGAATGATGTTGGTAACAACCGCCAGGTTTACCAGCACGTTGAACTGATTATTCAACGACGGGCTGATGGTCATCAGCGCCAGCACACTCTGGAAAATCACGATGGTCAGCATGCCTTTAACCGGCGCTTCGGCTTTAGACACTTTCGAGAAGATTTTCGGGAAATAGCCTTCATCAGCCGAGGATTTAAATACCTGAGCAATGGTGAACTGCCAGCCGAGCAGCGAACCGCAGCAGGACATCACCATCAGACCCATAATCACTTTGCCCACGGTCGGCGTGAACATCTGGGCAAAGGCCAGGCCGAACGGCGCGGTGGAGTGGGCCAGATCCATATTCGGCACAATCCCGGCGATGACGTTGGTGGAGACGATATAAATCACCGCCGCGCCCAGCGTGCCGCCCAGTACGGCGATAGGTACGTTACGTTCCGGGTTTTCCACCACCTCGGTATTGGCGCAGGCGGATTCCAGTCCCAAAAAGGCCCACAGCGTCATGGCGATGGATGACCCAACGGCATCAAAGAACGGCACATTATGCGGGTTCCAGGATGCGGCATACAGGGATGGGCTAAACCAGAACCAGCCAATCACGGATAAACCGACCACCGGAATGATCACGCCCCACACCGTAATGCCGCTGATTTGCCCTGTGATACGCGCGCCGCCGAAGTTAGCGACGGTGCAAATCCACAGTACGCAAATGGTCGCGATACCGATTTGCACCGGGCTCAGCGTGGCACCTAACAGCTCGCTCCCGTAGCCCACGGCGGAAATCGCAATCGCCACGTTGGCGATCAGCAGCGATACCCCGTAGGTATAGTTGGCCATAAAGTTGCCGGACTTACCGAACGCATACTCGGCATAACCCCCCATGCCGCCAGACTTACGGCTGAACATGCCGCATTTGGCGAAGGCCCATGCTAATGCCATTGAGCCTAATGCCGTCACCAGCCAGGAGATAATGGAAATTGTCCCCACTTCAGCCAGTTTGGTTGGCAGCATGATAATGCCGGAGCCCATCATGTTTACCATGGTCAATATTGTGAGCGGCACCACGCCCATCTTATTGGATTTACTCATAATTTGATTTCCTTCTGTGCTGACGCTTTCACCACGGGCTGCTTGATAACGTGGCACCACACTTGTTTACGGCCGTCGTGTTCTTCGACATACACACCCTGCAATTCCGGCGCGAAGCCCGGCAGCAAATTGATGCCTTCTTCCAGCGCCTGGAAGTAGCGCAACACCGCGCCGCCCCAGATTTCGCCCGGGACTACGCACAGCACGCCCGGAGGATAAGGCAGCGCGCCTTCTGCCGCCACGCGGCCTTCCGCATCGCTGAGTTTCACCAGTTCGGTTTGTCCGCGAATAAAGGCGTAATTGGCGTCCTGCGGGTTCATCACCACGCGCGGGAAGTAGTCCTTACGGAACATCTCTTTCTGAAGCTGCTTCACGTTGTGGCTGGCGTAGAAGTCGTGCATCTCCTGGCAAAGCTGACGCAGGGTGTATTCACCGTACCGTTCCTGATTCTGTTTCCAGATCGATGGCAACACTTCACTCAGCGGGGCATCGTGTTCCAGAAGCTGTTCGAAACGAACCAGTAACGCCACCAGTTGCTGCATCTTGCCCATCTCTTCCGCCGGGGTAAGCAGGAACAGAATGGAGTTCAGGTCGCATTTCTCCGGGACCACACCGTTTTCACGCAGGAAGTTGGCAAGAATGGTGGCCGGTACGCCAAAGGTGTCATATTCGCCAGTGGCGGCGTTGATACCCGGCGTGGTTAACAACAGTTTGCAGGGATCGACGAAATACTGATGCTCGGCATAGCCTTCAAACGCATGCCATTTCTCTCCCGGAACGAAATGGAAGAAGCGCAGATCGCGAGCAATTTGTTTGGTATCGGCATTTTCCCAGGGTTGACCATCAACAGTAGCCGGGACAAACGGGCGGATATGGTGGCAGTTATTGAGGATTAACTTACGGGTATCGATACCGACTTCCACGCAGTTCATCCACATCTGTTTGCCGCCTTCGCCTTCATGCATCCGGGCGTTGACGTCCAGCGCCGCGAACAGCGGGTAGAACGGGCTGGTGGAGGCATGCATCATAAACGCGTTATTCATGCGCTTATGGGAAACATAGCGATCCTGCCCTTTGATATGGCTGTCTTTTTTATGGATTTGCGAGGTTTGTGAGAACCCGGCCTGCTGTTTATGCACCGACTGTGTCACCAGGATACCCGGATCGTTCTCTGTCAGTTCCAGCAACAGCGGTGAACAGTCCGCCATCATCGGAATAAACTGCTCGTAACCCACCCATGCAGAGTCAAACAGGATGTAGTCACATAAGTGACCAATCTTGTCGACAACCTGACGCGCGTTATAAATGGTGCCGTCGTACGTACCCAACTGAATAACCGCCAGACGGAACGGACGGGCCTCCTGGGCGCGATCGGCAGCGACCTCGCGAATGCAGTCGCGCAGATAGCGCTCTTCGAAGCAGTGCGCGTCAATCCCACCGATGAAGCCGTAGGGGTTACGGGCCGTTTCCAGGTATACCGGGGTTGCGCCCGCCTGTAACAGCGCGCCGTGGTGGTTCGATTTATGGTTATTACGGTCGAATAACACCAAATCGCCCGGGGCCAGCAGCGCGTTCAGTACCACTTTATTCGAGGAGGATGTGCCGTTCAGTACAAAGTACGTTTTATCGGCGTTAAACACTTTCGCCGCATGCTTTTGTGCCGTGCATGGCGCGCCTTCGTGAATCAGCAAATCGCCCATCGCCACGTCCGCATTACACAAATCGGAACGGAACAAGGTTTCGCCAAAGAAATTCACGAACTGATTGCCCGTCGGGTGACGGCGGAAGAACTGTCCACCCTGGTGGCCGGGGCAGTCAAATGCGCTATTGCCTTGCTTAACATAATCAACAAGTGCGCGGAAGAAAGGCGGTTTCAGGCTGGTTTCGTATTTCGCTGCGGCGGCCTCAAGCTGGCGACCATAGAATTCGGAACGAGACTCGCTGATTTCAAACACGCCATTGATTCGCGCTAACCAGTGTTCAGGAACGCGTTCGTTATTATGGGTGGCAATAAAAATCGGCAGGCCAAAGCCGGTTTGCTCGATTTTATCAATAATACCGTTATCAATATCCGCTAATGCCACAACAGCGGCAGCGACATCAATAAAATCGGTATCCATAATTGAGACGACTTCCCGTTGGGTATTCACGCAGTCCGGACAGATGCGGCTAACCGCAATTTTTAACTTTTGCATAGTAATCCTGAAATTTAAGCAATACTTTCCCGCAATTTCTTTATTTAAGAAATTGAACGACACCGGAAAATAAGCAAAGGAAGCGTGTGCCGCCAAAAAGGCAGTAATATATCCGTTGCTTTTTTTTAGGATGAATAAAGCCGTCAATCCGGCGATTGATTTAAAATAATGGCTTTATCAGAGATCAGATACGATCACGCGCAGGCGTTGAACCCAATGATAATAAGGGTGTAAAGAGGCCCGTGCTGTGGCGCACCTGCCAGGACGTGACTATCGGGCGTTGAAGAAGTGAAAATCGAAGCTATTACGGTGGGCAAACATCATTATGTGTGTGGTTCGCCTTATATGAGGCATTAACCGGTTGTTATTTTCCATGATGAAATCCTTTTTAAAAATAAAGGCGGGGCCATTCTATCCTGGAGCATGGAATAAACCGTGATGAGTATCAATAAATCGAATGGGACGCGAAAGATATGTTCGCCTGAGCAAATTATTCCAGATGAAACCACTGTTATTCCCGTTGGCAATCAGTGGATTCATTTGATTAACATTTTTAACAGAGGTTATTTAACACGGCTGTCTGGTCAAAACTGAATAGTTATTTCTGAAAATGCGGGTCAGTCACGCTAAATGGCATAGTAATGCAAAAAAGGCTGCTATCTAGTTAATGTATGTATTAACAAACACGCCCGGCTTATATCATAAACCGATAGCCAATTCCGGTTTCCGTTAACAAATGACGGGGGCGCGCCGGGTCTGTTTCCAGCTTCTGACGTAAATGCCCCATATAAATGCGCAGATAATGACTGTGTTCCACCGCATTCGGTCCCCATACCTGATTCAGCAACTGGCGCTGGGTTAACACTTTCCCCTGATGATTAAGCAAAAACGCCAGCAGACGAAACTCAATCGGCGTGAGATGGATTTCCTCTCCGTCACGGGTGATGCGGCGAGCGGGAATATCCACCTGGATACCTGAAAACGTATAGACCGCGTCGCCTTCCGGGCGCGTTAACTGGCGACGTAACGCAACCCGCAACCGCGCCTGCAACTCGCCAATACCAAACGGTTTACTGAGATAATCGTCGGCACCCGCATCCAGCGCGGTAATTTTATCGATCTCTTCACTGCGCGCCGACAGCACAATAATGGGTGCCTGGCTCCACTGCCGGAATTCGTGAATAAAGCTGATACCGTCACCGTCGGGCAGGCCGAGATCGAGGATCACCAGATCGGGTTTGCGTGTCGCCGCATCGATAAGGCCGCGCTGCAAGGTTTCTGCGTCATACACGCGCAGGCCATCTGCTTCCAGCGCCGTGCGCAGAAACCGACGTATCTCTTTTTCATCTTCGATAATCAGAACGTTAGTCACAGAACCTCATTCATATCGGGCAAATCCGGCGGCGTGGGGAGCGGCAACCGAATATGGAAACTGGCGCCGCCTTCAGGACGGTTACCGGCATAAATCTTTCCTTCATGCACCTCGACAATCGCCTGACATATCGCCAGCCCAAGCCCAACACCCGGAATTGCCGATTCTTTATTGCCGCGGGAAAATTTATCAAAAATCGCCTGTTCCTGGCCGGCAGGAATACCGGGCCCGGTGTCCCAGACTTCAATATCCAGGCTGTCCGTTTGTACCTGACTGCGAATCCCGATTCGCGCCTGATGACCGGCGTACTTCACCGCATTCTCAAGCAAGTTAATTAGCACACGTTCGAGCAACGGGCCATCAACATAAATCAACTGCAAGGGATCGGGAATATCCAGTTCAATTTTTTGCCCCGCAAGACCGGGTTCGAGCATTTTCAGGGCGCTGCCGATGACTTCTTCCAGAGTCAGCCATTCACGTTGCAAATTGAATCCGCCGGACTGAATGCGCGCCATATCCAGCAGATTATTAACCAGCCGCGTGGTGTTGAGGACATGCTGACGGATTTCATTGGCCTGCCGGGCATGGGACGACCCTTCATTCGCCAGATCGAGCGTCAGGATCTCCGCCTGCCCAAACAGCACCGTGAGCGGCGTACGTAAATCATGAGAGAGCGCCGCCAGCAGGGAGTTGCGCAGTTGCTCGCGTTCACTGGTGAGGCGCGCCTGCTCTTCGCTGCGGGTGAGGGCAAGCCGCTCGAGCGCATTGGCGGCCAGCAGGGTAAAGGTTTCAAGCAGGCGTTGCTGCTCGGGGATCATTAACAGACGCAGATTGTCGGGTTCAACAATGACCAGGCCAACCGTTCTCCCTGACGCCCGTAACGGCACGATTTGATACGGCACGCCGGGGAGCGTGTCGGTACCGGCCCCTGCGGGCTGGCCATTATCAAAACTCCAGCGGGCAATCGCTTCATCCCAGAAGGGAGTGACGCTGGCATCCGGCTGCGGTTTCAACATGCCCTGATCGTCGGGAAGCAGTATCTGGCTACGGGCGAAAAAGGTCGCATCAATGAACTGGCTGCATGTGGTGGCGATATCCTGGGTGGTGCGGCCTACCGCCAGCGATTTGGAGAGCTCGTACAGTGAGCGGGTACGCTGCTCGCGATAGCGGGCGACGCGCGCCTGGTAGCGCACGCCAGCAGTGAGATTGCCGATCACCAGCCCCACGGTGAGCATCACGGCAAAGGTCAGCAAATACTGCATATCCGATACTGCCAGCGTCCCACGCGGATTGACGAAAAACAGATCGAAACTCAGTACGTTGATAAAGGTTGCCAGCACCGAAGGCCAGCGCCCGTAAAACAGCGCCACGATCACCACGCCCAGTAAATAGAGCATCACCAGATTCGCCGCTTCAAAGGCGATCAGCCACCGGCTTGCCAGCAGAGTAATCAGCGCACACAGCGCCAGCGCCACCGCACAGCCTTTGAGCTGTACGCGCCAGCGCTCGTTATAGCTGCGTAAATCAGCGGGTTTGGTATCCAGTCGGGCAGGGGCATCTTCCAGCGCCACGACTAACACATCCAGGTCAGGGGCGTAGCGGTTTAAGCGGTCGGCAAAGGTATCACGCCAGAAAATACGGCGCGGGCGTTTACCGATAACGATTTTGCCCAGGTTATGTTCCCGGGCGTAACGCGCCACCGCTTTTTCTTCGGCAGACTCAGCAAGCGTGGCGGTTTGCGCGCCCAGCTCCTGGGCCAGGCTGAGCGCCTGCAAAATCATACGGCGCTCGGTTTCTGACAGCCGATGCAGACGCGGCGTTTCGACATACACCGCATGCCACACACTGCCGAGCTTTGCGGCGAGCCGGGCGGCGGCGCGAACCAGTTTTTCATTGCCGCTGCCGCGTCCTATACACAATAAAATCGCATCGCGGGTATGCCAGACTTTCTCCTCGCCGGGATTATCGCGCCAGGCGCGCATCTGATCGTCCACCCGATCGGCGGTACGACGCAACGCCAGCTCGCGCAATGCAATCAGATTGCCTTTGCGGAAGAAATGCTCAATGGCGCGTTCCGCCTGACCCGCAATATACACTTTGCCTTCGTGCAGACGCTGGCGCAGATCGTCCGCCGGTAAATCCACCAGCACCACATCATCGGCGGCGTCGAAGATCGGATCGGGCACGGTTTCCCGCACCTGAATCCCGGTGACGCCGCCAACCACATCATTAAGGCTTTCCAGATGCTGCACGTTGACTGTGGTAAACACATCAATGCCCGCCGCCAGAAGCTCCTCAACGTCCTGCCAGCGTTTAGGATGACGCGAGCCGGGCGCGTTACTGTGGGCCAGTTCATCCATCAAAATTAACGCTGGATGACGCGCCAGCGCGCCATCCAGGTCAAATTCCGGCACAATCCGGCCACGGTGCCCGATGCGTTTTAACGGCAGAACCGGTAATCCCTCAACCAGCGCGGCAGTTTCCTGCCGTCCGTGTGTTTCCACCACGCCCACCAGCACATCCAGCCCCTGGGCATGTCGCCGCCGGGCCTCGGCCAGCATCGCGTAGGTTTTCCCCACCCCGGCGCACGCGCCGAAGAAGATTTTCAGTTTGCCGCGATGATGCCCGCCAGCGCGGGCCAGCAGGCGGTCGGGATCGGGGCGCGACGGCTCCTCAGTCATCTTCAGTCCTTATTCGCATCCAGCGCCAGGTTAAGTTCCAGCACATTGACCACCGGTTTGCCGATAAACCCTAATAGCGGCGTTGAAGTGTGAGCCGCCACCATGCGGGCAACGGTATCCGGGCTCACTTTACGGGCCGCGGCGACGCGGGGAATTTGCCAGGCCGCCGCATCGGGAGAAATACCGTAGTCCAGACCGCTGGCGGATGCCGTCACCAAATCGACCGGCACCCTGGGGTTAGCCTGCGGGTTGGCGGCCCGCAATGCCGCCACCCGTTCGGCAATCAGTTTATCCAGCTCCGGGTTGCTGGCGGCCAGGTTGCTGCCCCCGGACGCCATAGGATTATAGGGCGTTTCCCCCGTGGCAGAAGGGCGGCCCTGAAAATAACCCGGTTGGGTAAAATTCTGACCGATTAATCGCGAACCCCGCAGCACATCTTTTTGATAAATCAACGATCCCGCGGCGTTATCCGCAAACCACCATTGCCCCAGCAGGGTGGTCACCAGCGGATACACCCCTCCGGTGACCAGCGCCAGCAACAACAATAAAACGATACCCGGACGTAACATTGACATACATAGCTCCTTAAACCAGGCCGGAAAGCGTCAAAAGCAGATCGATGATCTTGATGCCGATAAACGGCGCGACCAGCCCCCCTAAGCCATAAACCCACAGATTGCGGCGCAGCATCGCGGCGGCGCTCAGCGGTTTATAACTCACCCCTTTCAGCGCCAGCGGGATCAGGAAGATGATGATCAAGGCGTTGAATATCACCGCGCTCAGAATGGCTGACGAAGGCGAATGCAGGTGCATCACGTTGAGCGCATTCAGCTGCGGATAAGTCACGGCGAAGGCGGCCGGAATGATCGCGAAGTATTTGGCGACATCGTTCGCGATGCTGAATGTGGTAAGGGAGCCACGGGTCATCAGCATCTGTTTACCAATGTGCACCACCTCAATCAGCTTGGTGGGGTTGGAATCGAGATCCACCATGTTGCCCGCTTCTTTCGCCGCCTGCGTCCCGGAGTTCATCGCGACCGCCACGTCTGCCTGCGCCAGCGCCGGTGCATCGTTGGTCCCATCGCCAGTCATGGCGACCAGCCGCCCCTGGCTCTGGTACTGGCGGATCAGCGACAGCTTGGCTTCCGGCGTCGCTTCCGCGAGGAAATCATCCACCCCCGCTTCAGCCGCGATAGCGGCGGCGGTCAGGCGGTTATCGCCGGTGATCATTACGGTTTTGATGCCCATTTTGCGCAGCTCGGCGAAGCGCTCTTTTATCCCGCCTTTGACAATATCTTTCAGCGCGATCACGCCTAATACCCGGGAATTTTCCGCGACCACCAGCGGCGTTCCGCCGGTTCGCGCCACGTTGTCCACCAGCCCTTCAACCGCGGCGGGAAAGTGTCCGCCGTTCGCTTCCACGTGGCGGCGCACCGCATCAACCGAGCCTTTACGGATCATGCGGTCCTGGAGATTGATACCACTCATGCGGGTCTGCGCGGTAAACGGCACAAACGTGGCCTGCAGCGTTTGCATATCACGCTCGCGCAGATTGAAACGCTGCTTGGCGAGGATCATGATGCTGCGGCCTTCCGGCGTTTCGTCCGCCAGCGACGCAAGCTGAGCGGCGTCGGCCAGCTCGCTTTCTTCCACGCCGGGTGCCGGGAGAAAGGCTGACGCCTGACGATTACCGAGGGTGATGGTGCCGGTTTTATCCAGCAGCAGCACGTCCACATCGCCAGCGGCTTCTACTGCGCGCCCACTGGTGGCGATGACGTTCGCGCCCAGCATCCGGCTCATCCCGGCGACGCCAATCGCAGATAACAAGCCGCCGATAGTCGTGGGGATCAGGCACACCAGCAGCGCCACCAGTACCGTTACGCTTACGGCGTGGCCAGCCCAGGCCGAGAAGGGCCACAGTGTCGCGGTAGCCAGTAAAAACACCAGCGTCAGCGCCACCAGCAGAATGGTCAGCGCGATTTCATTCGGCGTTTTGCGCCGCTGCGCGCCTTCCACCATCGCCACCATGCGATCGAGGAAGGTCTCTCCAGGATTGACGCTGCATTCAATCACCAGCCAGTCGGAAAGGATCCGCGTACCGCCGGTAACGGAAGCAAAGTCGCCGCCGGATTCGCGGATAACAGGCGCTGATTCACCCGTAATCGCGCTCTCATCCACCGATGCGCCGCCTTCAATGACTTCGCCGTCGCAGGGGATGATATCGCCCGCTTCCACATACACCAGATCGCCCTTACGCAGGTCGGAAGCCGGAACTTTATCCCGCTGCGCGTCATGGCGCGGGGCGCGGAGTTTGCGGGCCCACGCAGTTTTTTGCACGCCTTTCAGGCTATTGGCCTGCGCCTTGCTGCGGCCTTCCGCCAGCGCTTCCGCCACGTTGGCGAACAGCACGGTAAACCACAACCACAGGCTGATGATGCCGGTAAAACCGGCATTGCCCTGAAGGATGCCAGCGGCCATCGCCACGGCGAGTAGGGTTGTTAACAGGCTGCCGAGCCAAACAATAAACATCACCGGATTGCGCCACTGCGCACGCGGGTTAAGCTTGATAACGGCGTCAATCATGGCCTGACGAAGCAACGCGCTATCGAACAGGGCCAGCGTCTTACGACTCATGAATCGCTCTCCGCACAATCAATGAATAAAGTGATCTGCCACCGGGCCAAGGGCCAGGGCAGGGATAAAGGTCAGGGCGCCCACCAGCAATACGGTGCCGGTCAACAAACCGATAAACAACGCGCCGTGTGTAGGCAGGGTGCCGACCGTAGCGGGCTGCGATTTCTTCTCTACCAGCGAACCGGCAATCGCCATCACTGCGCCAATCACCAGGAAACGGCCCAGCCACATGCAGGCGGCCAGCAGCAGGTTCCAGAACGGGGTATTGGCGCTGAGCCCGGCGAATGCGCTGCCGTTGTTGTTGGCGGCGGATGACACGGCGTAGAGTATTTCGCTAAAGCCGTGCGGGCCGGGGTTCAACATGGCGCTGCGTCCGGCGTCGGTCATCATGGCCAGCGCACTGCCGAGCAGCACCAGCGCAGGGGTGACCAGAATCGCCAGCGCGGTCAGTTTCATTTCCGGGATATCGATTTTTTTACCCAGATATTCCGGCGTGCGGCCAATCATCAGCCCGGCGATGAACACCGCCAACAGGACAAACAGCAACATCCCGTACAGCCCTGAGCCCACGCCGCCGAAGACCACTTCGCCGATCTGCATCAACCATAACGGCACCATGCCGCCCAGCGCGGTGAGGGAATCATGCATGGCATTGACCGCCCCGCAGGACGCCGCCGTGGTAACCACCGCGTACAGGCTGCTGGCGAGAATGCCGAAGCGACTCTCTTTGCCTTCCATATTGATGGCGCTGTCGGCCCCAAGTGCCATCAGATGCGGGTTGCCACGGGTTTCTGCCCACATCACCACAGCTGCGCACACCACAAAGATCAGCGTCATGGTCCACAGGATGGCGCGGCCCTGGCGGCGATCGCCAACGGCTTCGCCGAACGCCAGGCACAACGCTGCCGGGATCACGAATATCGCCAGCATCTGCACAAAATTGGTCAGCGCGGTGGGGTTTTCGAAAGGATGTGACGAGTTAGCGTTAAAAAAACCACCGCCGTTGGTGCCCAGCAGCTTAATCGCTTCCTGGGACGCTACCGGCCCCATCGGCAACAGATGTTGTGTACCTTCCAGCGAGGTCATCGGCAGGTAATCGGCAACGTTCTGGATCACGCCCTGCTGAATGAAAAACAGCGCCAGCACTAACGAAATCGGCAGCAACACCCACAAGGTAATGCGGGTCAGATCCTGCCAGGCGTTGCCAAGCAGCGTGGTCGAATGGCGTGAGAATGCGCGGATCAGCGCGAACACCACCGCAATACCACTGGCGGCGGAAAGGAAGTTCTGCACCGTGAGTCCGGCCATCTGGCTTAAATAGCTCAGCGAGCTTTCGCCTGCGTAAGCCTGCCAGTTGGTATTGGTCACGAAGCTGACTGCGGTATTCAGCGCCAAATCCCAGGGCATACCCGGAAAATGTTGCGGATTGAGCGGCAGGTTGCCCTGGGTCATCAGCAGCGCGAACAGCGCGATCAGCCCGAACAGGTTAAACAGCAGGATAGCCAGTAAATATTGCCGCCAGTTCATCTCCTCATTCCGTACGCCACCCAACATCCACAGCGCGGATTCAAACCGGCCGACAACAGGCAACGGCTCGCCGTCGATGAGTTTTGCTAACAGCGTGGACAACGGTTTCGCCAGCACGAACAGTGTGAGGAGAAAACCGGCAATCAGTAAAAATGCGCTGGAGGCCATCAGAACGCCTCCGCATTAATCAGGGCATAAATTAAATAGCCGATTAACAGAACAACCAGCACCACGCCGGCAATAACACCTGCACTCACGATCCACCTCCATTGGGGAAACAGGAATGCAGTAAGGGTAAAAACTGGCGTGCAAAGATGTCGTAAAAAACCAACCCGGCGGGTGTAAAAAAAGTATAAAAATCAGAAAGACCATTATTTAACTAATGGTTAGTAAAAATTTAACTGTTTTGTAACTAAATTACGGATCGAAATGTAAAGATTGGCATTTAAGTGCATTTGAGTGGTCGGATGAGTAGTAAAATTACATTCAACAAGGTAATATTTTCGACAGATTAAGATTCCCGGTGAACATTACCGGTCAGCTAAAAGGGGAGAAACTTATGTCGTTATACAAAAAATATCCTGCGCATCAGGTCTTCCTGCGTCGCGCTCTGGTCATCGTGGCAGGTGTGGTTGCACTGCCGGTGATGCTGTTCTGGAAAGATCGCGCGCGTTTTTACAGCTACCTGCATCGCGTCTGGACCAAAACCAGTGAAAAACCAGTCTGGATGGCGCAATCCGAAGCCGCCGCCTGCGATTTTTATTAATCGCCACTGTCTTTAAAAAAACCGCCGGACTTCCGGCGGTTTTTTTATGCGTGGAACCAGGAGAAAAGCACGATACAAAATTGCTACACTTGTTCTACGCATCTGTAAGGAGTGGCTATGGACGAGAAAATCCCGGTTGGTATTAGCGCCTGTTTATCCGGGGACAATGTGCGATTCGATGGCGGTCATAAACGCCTGGCATTTGCCGTCGATGATTTATCCCCCTGGGTTCGCTATGAACCCGTATGTCCGGAAATGGCCATTGGTTTGCCCGTGCCGCGACCCGCGTTGCGCCTGGTCAAAGATGATGCCGGCGCGATTTCTCTGCGCTTCAGTGATAAGCGCGAAGGCGATTTAACTGCGGATATGGAGACGTTTTCCCATCAGCGCGTGGCGCGGATGGAACATCTGTGCGGTTATATCGTGTGTGCTAAATCGCCCAGTTGTGGCATGGAACGGGTGCGCGTGTACGATGCGGACGGTAAAAATAACCGGAAAGCCGGACGCGGCATTTTCACCGATATCCTGATGAAAACATTCCCGTGGTTGCCGGTGGAAGAAGACGGTCGGCTGCACGATCCGGCGATACGTGAAAATTTCGTCGAGCGGATTTACGCCCTCCACGAACTGAACCAGTTGAAGGCCCAGGGACTGACTCGCGGCGCGTTGATTAGCTTCCACAGCCGCTACAAGTTGTTATTACTGGCGCATTCTCAGCAGCAATACCGGGAGCTTGGGCGTTTTGTCGCCGCTATCGATAAATGGGACGATCTTGACGCGTATTTCATTGAGTATCGCCAGCGTTTAATGGCGCTGATGTCTCACCATGCTACCCGTCGCAACCACACCAATGTGCTGATGCACGTCCAGGGCTATTTCCGCCCCCATCTGAACAGCCGTCAGCGCCAGGAGCTGGCTGAGCTCATCGACCGCTATCGTCAGGGCACGCAGCCGCTGCTCGCGCCGGTCACGCTGCTCAAACACTATCTGGCGGAATTCCCGGACGGTTACCTGGAACAACAACGCTATTTCGATCCTTTTCCGGAGGCCCTGCGCCTGCGTTATGGTCATTAATTCAGGAGCTCTATGACCACCCATCTGGTCTGGTTTCGCGCGGATCTCCGCGTGAACGACAACCTTGCGCTTGCGGCTGCCTGCCGCGATCCGCAGGCCAGGGTAATTGGCCTGTTTATCGCCACACCACTTCAGTGGCGCGAGCATCATCTGGCGCCTCGTCAGGCCGCGTGGATGCAGGCGCATCTGCATGATTTACAACGATCCCTGGCAGAAAAAGGCATTCCACTGACGGTGCTTCAGGTGGACGATTTCGCCGCCTCGGTGGACGCGCTGGCCGCATTTTGCGGGCAACAGCGCGTCGACGCGCTGTTCTACAACTATCAGTATGAACTCAATGAACGTCAGCGCGATGCGGCCGTTGAAAAGCGGCTCGCGGACGGCGTGGTCTGTCAGGGGTTCGATGATTATGTGATGCTCGCCCCCGGTAGCGTTACGACCGGCAATCACGAAATGTACAAAGTCTTCACCCCCTTCAGCCGCGCTTTCCTCAAACGGCTCCAGGCGCATTTGCCGGAGTGTGTCAGCGCGCCTGCGGTGCGGGCAAGCGGCCCCCTTGATGACCCTGAACCGTTTGCGCCGTTTCATTATCCGCAGCGCGAACTGGATGCAACGTTATTCCCGGTGGGAGAAAAGGCCGCGCTCAGCCGTCTGCGGCACTTTTGCCGTCAGTCGGTGGCGGATTATGAACGGGATCGCGACTATCCTGCTGTTGATGGCACCAGCCGCCTGTCGCCGTGGCTGGCGATTGGCGTGTTGTCGCCGCGCCAGTGTCTGCATCGTCTGCTGTGCGAGCACCCTGACGCGCTGACGGGCGGGCAGGGGGCGAAGTGGCTGAATGAACTGCTCTGGCGCGAGTTTTATCTGCATATCCTCGCTTACTGGCCCGCGTTGTGCCGTTATAAAGCGTTTATTCCGTGGACCGAGCGGGTGCAGTGGAACCAGAACGATGCGCAGTTTGCCGCCTGGTGCGAGGGCAAAACGGGTTACCCGATTGTGGATGCGGCCATGCGCCAGATGAATACGACCGGGTGGATGCATAATCGCCTGCGTATGATTACCGGTAGCTTTTTAGTCAAAGACTTACTTATCGACTGGCGGCGTGGTGAACGCTATTTTATGTCTCAGCTGGTGGATGGAATGCTTGCGGCCAATAATGGCGGCTGGCAATGGGTCGCCTCAACCGGGCATGATGCGGCCCCGTGGTTTCGCATTTTTAACCCCACTACCCAGGGCGAACGTTTTGACCCGCAGGGCGACTTTGTGCGCCAGTGGCTACCGGAACTCAGACATATCCCCGGTAAAGATGTGCACCAGCCCTGGCTTTGGGCGCAAAAACAAAGGGTGACGCTGGATTACCCGCAACCGATTGTTGAACACAAACAGGCGCGCGTCGCCACGCTCGCAGCCTATGAAGCGGCACGCGCAGTAACAGGGAGCCATGATGAGAAACACCGAACTGGAAAGCCTGATTAATCAGCAGCTCAATAGCGCGGCATTTAATGATTACGCCCCCAACGGCTTGCAGGTCGAAGGGCGTGAAACGGTTCAGAAAATTATCACTGGCGTGACGGCAAGCCAGGCGCTGCTGGATGAAGCGGTGCGTCAGAACGCGGATGCGGTGATTGTTCACCACGGGTATTTCTGGAAAGGCGAATCGCCCGTGATACGCGACATGAAGCGCCAGCGCCTGAAGACGCTGCTCGCCAACGATATCAACCTTTACGGCTGGCATTTACCGCTGGACGCGCATCCCCAACTCGGTAATAACGCCCAGCTCGCCGCGCTGTTAGGGATTGAAGTTAAAGGCGAGATTGAACCACTGGTGCCGTGGGGCGAGCTGTCGATGCCGGTGCCGGGCCTTGAGCTGGCATCGTGGATAGAAGCGCGGCTGGGCCGCCGTCCGCTGTGGTGCGGCGATACCGGCCCTGCGGATATCAAACGCGTCGCCTGGTGCACCGGCGGCGGGCAAAGCTTTATTGACAGCGCAGCGCGCTTCGGCGTCGATGCCTTTATCACCGGTGAAGTCTCCGAACAGACCATTCATTCGGCACGCGAGCAGGGCCTGCACTTCTATGCCGCAGGTCACCATGCTACCGAGCGCGGTGGCATTCGCGCCCTGAGCGAATGGCTGAATGAAACCACCGATCTCGATGTCACGTTCATCGATATCCCCAATCCAGCTTGAGTAAGGGCGACAAAGTGCAGCGAGCGCGGTGTTATTTATTAGGTGAAAGCGCGGTGGTTTTGGAACTGGAACCGCCCGTCACGCTGGAAAGTCAGCAGCGGATCTGGGGGCTGGTGCAGCGGCTGGCGGACGTGCCAACCGTGGTGGAAGTCATTCCAGGAATGAACAACATCACCGTGACGCTTCGGGATCCGGCCACTTCCGCGCTGGATGGGATTGAGCGTTTGCAACGCTGGTGGGAAGAGAGCGAGGCGCTGACGCTGGAATCGCGACTCGTGGAGATCCCGGTCATTTATGGCGGTGAACACGGCCCCGATTTGGGCGAAGTGGCGCGTCATACCGGGCTCAGCGAGCGCCAGGTGGTAGAGCGCCATGCGCAGGCTGACTATATCGTCTATTTTATCGGTTTCCAGCCGGGATTCCCGTACCTGGGCGGGCTGCCAGCCGATCTGGCCACGCCGCGCCGCGCCGAACCGCGCCTCGAAGTGCCCGCCGGATCGGTGGGCATCGGTGGCGGTCAAACCGGCATTTACCCGTTGCCGACTCCCGGCGGCTGGCAAATCATCGGCCGCACCGATATTCGTTTATTCGATCCGCAACGCCAGCCCGCCACGCTGTTACAGCCGGGCGACAGAGTACGTTTTGTTCCGTCTAAGGAGGGCGTGTGTTAGAGATTATTCGCGCAGGGATGAGCACCACGGTGCAGGACGGCGGACGGCACGGGTTGCGCCAGGCAGGCATTAGCCGCTGCGGCGCAATGGATACGCCCGCGCTACGCATCGCGAATTTGCTGGTGGGTAACGAGCCGGATATGGCAGCGCTGGAGATTACCCTCGGGCAGTGCACCATCGCTTTCCATCAGGATGGCTGGTTTGCGTTAACCGGCGCGGCCTGCGGTGCGACCCTTGATGGTCATTCGGTGTGGACCGGCTGGCGTTTGCCGGTGCGTGCGGGCCAGCAGTTAAAACTGGCCTTGCCGAAGCGCGGTATGCGCAGTTATCTGGCGGTAGCAGGCGGTATCGACGTCCCCAAAATAATGGGCTCGTACAGCACCGATTTAAAAGCCGGATTTGGCGGGTTTGAAGGCCGCCGTTTGCAGGACGGCGACCGTATTCCGTTACGTCCGGCGACCCGCACCTTCCTGCAAAGCCGCGGGGTGCATCAACTGCTGTGGGGCAACCGCATCCGGGCGTTGCCGGGGCCGGAATACCATGAATTTTCCCCTGCCGCGCAGGAAGCGTTCTGGCGCGCGCCCTGGAAGCTGAGCCCGCAGAGTAACCGCATGGGATATCGCCTCAGTGGCAATGTGCTGGAGCGCACCGATTCCCGCGAACTACTCTCTCACGGCCTGCTGCCTGGCGTGGTACAGGTGCCGCATAACGGCCAACCAATCGTGTTGATGAACGATGCGCAAACCACCGGCGGTTATCCGCGCATCGCCTGCGTGATCGAGGCGGATATGTACAATCTGGCGCAGTTGCGCCTGGGCGAGCCGCTGCATTTTGATCGCTGCACGCTTGAGGAAGCGCTCGAGGCGCGTGCCCATCAACAACGTTACTTCGAACAACTGGAATGGCGGCTGGCGAATGATGATTGATTTAAACGCCGATCTCGGCGAAGGCTGCGGCAACGACAGCGCGTTGATGCCGTTGATTACCTCCGCCAATATCGCCTGCGGTTTTCATGCGGGCGATGCACAGACCATGCGTGAAAGCGTGCGGCTGGCGCTGGCGCATGGCGTTGCCATCGGTGCGCACCCGAGTTTTCCTGACCGGGAAAACTTTGGCCGCAGTGCTATGCAACTGCCAGCGGAAACCGTGTATGCCCAGACGCTTTATCAGATCGGCGCGCTGGCGGCTATTGTGAACGCGGAAGGCGGGGTTCTGAAACACGTTAAACCTCACGGTATGCTCTACAACCAGGCGGCGCGGGAGCCGAAACTGGCGGACGCCATCGCCCGTGCGGTAAAAAGCCTCGATCCAGGTTTACTGTTGGTCGGGCTGGCGGGCAGCGAACTGATTCGCGCCGGGGAGCGTGCGGGCCTTGCGACCCGGGAAGAGGTTTTTGCCGACAGAGGCTATCAGCCGGACGGTTCACTGGTGCCGCGCGGTGAGCCAGGCGCCCTGATTGACGATGACAACGAAGCCGTTTCCCGCACGCTTGAGATGGTGCTCAATGGCCGGGTAAAAAGCCGGGACGGCGCCTGGGCAACGGTCAATGCCCAGACGGTCTGCCTGCATGGCGACGGCGCGCATGCGCTGGCGTTTGCCCGCCGGTTGCGCGATGCGTTTGAACAGCGCCAGATTCGGGTTTGCGCTGAGTAAGTTTCTGCACGCCCGCCAACAGTGGCGGGCGCTATAACGATGCGGCAGCCCGTGCGGCAGTATCGTACAGCGACGAAATGGTACGCAACAGTTGCGCGGTCTCGCCAATCGATGCGCCAGGAATACCGCTTTCCACCTGAATGGCGATCAAACAGGTTTCACGCACCTCACGGTACTTCATACACAGCGCCTTTCCTTCTTCGGTGGTAGAGAAATAGAGCTCCTTGCCCACTTTCTCACTGGTCACATAACCCGCTTTCACCAGCTTTTTCAGGGCGTAGGTGACGATATGGGTATCTTCCACGTTTAACACGAAACAGATATCCGCCAGTTTCTTCTTACGATCCCTGTGATTAACGTGATGGAGAAGCGAAACATCGAATGCCCCCATATCCGGTTCTCCCGCTGCCGTCATGCAGCGCACCATCCACTTGTTAAAAGCATTGCTGGTCATGATCAGCGCATATTCCAGCTCCGATAACTCCGCACAGCGCTCGGAAACCAGGTGACGTGAAGAGACGATGCGGCCATCAGTAATATCGTCGCGATGAATTGAGGTAGCAGCGGTTTTTGAAGTCATAACTGTCCTTACGCGAGTGTGACTATTAGCAAAAGATATAACGGTGAACCAATAAAATAAAAACATTTTATTGATAAATTGTTTACATATTGTGGGCGTTCAGATATAGCTTTTTATCACCGGGACAGGCTTGAATGCGCGCATTCACCGCCCCGTGCACAGACACAACACCGTTCGCCGCAATGCCCCAAGCTTCGCTTCTGGCGCGAAGCCATAAAAAAACAGCCTTCGGCGTGCAACGCTCACTTTAGATAGGGTAAATGTTTTATGGACAGTTCTACACTGTTGCCGCTCATCGGGATACCGGTAGTGGTTATTGGTTTTGCGCTGCGCTTCAACCCGCTGCTGGTGGTGGTCGTGGCAGGGCTTGCCACGGGATTGCTGGTGGGGATGGATTTCGGCATGTTGCTCGAAACCTTTGGCGAGAAATTTGTTAACAGCCGTTCGCTGGCAACCTTTATTTTGATTCTGCCGGTCATTGGCCTGCTGGAGTATTACGGGCTCAAAGAGCGCGCCCAGGCCTGGGTGGCGAAAATCGCCAGCGCGACCTCGGCGCGTATTCTGATGCTCTATTTCGTCGCCCGTGAAGGCACCGCCGCACTGGGGCTGATGTCGCTGGGTGGTCACGCGCAAACCGTGCGTCCGTTGCTGGCACCCATGGCGGAAGGGGCGGCGCTCAACGAATACGGCGAATTGCCGCAGTTCATTCGCGACAAAATCAAGGCGCATGCCGCCGCATGCGACAACATCGCCGTGTTCTTCGGCGAAGACATTTTCATCGCGTTCGGCGCGGTGCTGTTAATAGACGCCTTCCTGAAAGAAAACGGGATTGAGGGTATTGAGCCGTTGCATATCGGCCTGTGGGCGATCCCGACCGCCATCGCGGCGCTGATTATTCATATGACGCGTCTGCTGCGCCTTGACGCCAGCATTCGTCGCGATGTGATGAAATGGAAAGCCGGGCAGGGCACTCAGGAGGCCGCGCAATGAGCACCTTAATTTCCATTAACCGCGTTTATTACCTGATCGGCTTTGTGGTGATGCTGCTGGTGATCATGACCCTGCGCGATCGTGGCAACCCTAAACGTTTCACCACCGCGCTGTTCTGGTTTTTATTTGGCGGGATCTTCCTGTTCGGCGATTTAATGGTCCAGGAGCTGGGCAAATCGCTGGCCTACCGGATTATTGGCGGCTGCGTGATTGTTATTGCGCTGCTGGCCGGATTTGGCCTGGTGGGGAAAGGGTATTACAAAATGTCCACCGAGACGGAGCGTGTCGCATCGTCGAATCGCCTGAAAAACTGGCTGTTCTTACCGGCGTTAATGATCCCGGTCGTTACGGTGATCGGCACCCTGTTTTTGAAAGGCGTGTCCATTGGCGGCGTTTTCCTGCTCGACCAGAAACAACTTACCCTGGCGTCGCTGTGCGTCGCCTGCGTTGCCGCGATCCTGACGGGATGGTGGTTAACTGGCGGCACGCCGCTCCACGCCATCCGGCAATCGCGCCGTCTGGTAGACACCATTGGCTGGGCGGTGATCCTGCCGCAAATGCTTGCCATGCTGGGCGGGGTGTTTCTGGTGGCCAATACCGGCGATTCGGTTCAGAAAGTGGTCAGCCTGTTCGTTAACCCCGACAGCCGCTTCATGCTGGTGGTGATTTACTGCATCGGCATGGCGCTGTTTACCATGATTATGGGGAACGCGTTTGCTGCTTTCCCGGTGTTAAGCGCCGGCATCGCGCTGCCGTTTCTGATTAATTACCATCATGGCGACCCGGCACCGCTGCTGGCGATCGGGATGTACGCCGGTTACTGCGGCACGCTGATGACGCCCATGGCGGCGAATTTCAACATCGTGCCCGCCGCGCTGCTGGAACTGAAAGATAAATACCAGGTGATCAAGATCCAGATACCCACTGCCGTTACGCTGTTGGTGGTGAACGTCTTTTTAATGTATTTCCTCGTGTTTCGCTAAGCGCGGCGCGGTGACGACCTAAGGAGCTGTTATGGAATTAACCCAACATCAGGCTGACGCCTTCGCCCGGATGCCGTTAACCTATTTGCGACAGGAATACCCCAATCACATCATGCATTTGCTGAATGATGACGGTGATGTTTTGCCGCCGCGCGCATTGCATCCGATTTTTTACGGCTGCTTCGACTGGCATTCGGCGGTCCACGGCTACTGGCTGCTGTTGCGTTGCCTGCGCCTCTATCCTGAACTGCCGTGTCGCGATGAGATCATCGCGCTGATTGACGAGCACCTGACCGAAGCCAATGTGGCGCAGGAACTGGCCTACTTTACCGCGCCGTTCCGGTCCTCGTTTGAGCGTCCTTATGGCTACGGCTGGCTGCTGGCATTAGCGCAGGAACTGAAGCAGTCCTCCCTGCCGCAGGCCGCGGGCTGGCACCAGACGCTGTCGCCGCTCACGCAGGATATTCGCGCCCGGCTGATGGACTACCTCACTAAGCTGACCTACCCGATACGCGTCGGCACCCATTACAACACGGCGTTTGCGCTGGCGCTGGGGCTTGAATATGCCCGCGCTGTCGATGACACAACGCTTGAACGCGCCATCGTCGATGCGGCGAAGTGTTTTTACCACGCCGATACCCGCTATCCGGCGCACTATGAGCCCGGCGGCGATGAGTATATTTCCGGCGCGCTCACCGAAGCCTTGTTGATGAGCAGCGTGGCGGATAATTTTCCCGAGTGGTTCGACGCCTTCCTGCCGGAAGTGGCATCGGTGACAGCCCTGATGCATCCCGCAGAAGTGAGCGATCGCACCGATCCGAAAATCGCTCATCTCGACGGGTTGAACCTCAGTCGCGCCTGGTGCATGAAGCGCATCGCCCGCGCCTTACCGTCCAGCCATCCGGCGCAAACGGCGCTTAAGGAGGCGGTGGCGCGCCATCTGTCGGCCAGCGTAGAGCATGTGGTTGGCAGCCATTACAGCGGTGGACACTGGCTGGCCAGTTTCGCGCTACTGGCGCTGGAGTAACGCCGCAGAACCGCCGTCGTGGTACGGCGGTGTTTTGCTGCTCTGGCAGGCGCTGAAAGCCGCATCTGTCGCTATGCAGGCGCGGCGGTTTCCGGCTAAGGTTAGCCGGGAGCGCAATCAATTTTCTCACCTGCGGGCAGCGCCGCGCTCCGGATGCCCGACGAAAAGGATGACGCATGCCGGAAGGCCCGGAAATACGCCGTGCGGCGGACAAGCTTGAACAGGCCGTGGCGGGCAAACCGCTGACGTACGTCTGGTTCGCTTTCCCCGAACTGAAGCCCTTTGAGACGGCCCTGACGGGCGAGCGGGTGGAGCGTCTGGAAACGCGCGGAAAAGCGCTGCTTACCCATTTTTCTAACGGCCTGACGCTCTACAGCCATAACCAGCTTTATGGGGTATGGCGGGTGGTGAAAGCCGGTGAAACGCCGCAAACCACCCGTAGCCTGCGCGTGCGGCTGGAAACCGAAGACGCCGCCGTACTGCTGTACAGCGCCTCGGACATCGTCATGCTCGATGCGGACGGCGTGGCCGGACATGCGTTTTTGCAGCGGGTCGGGCCGGACGTGCTGGATATGACATTAACGGTGGACGACGTTAAGGCGAGGTTGTTAAGCCCCCGTTTTCGCCGCCGTCAGTTCAGCGGCCTGCTACTGGACCAGGCGTTTCTGGCCGGGCTTGGCAACTATTTGCGGGTAGAGATCCTCTGGCAGGCCCAGCTTGCGCCGCGCCACAAGGCGGCGGAGTTAACCGAGCCGCAACTGGACGCGCTCGCCGGAGCGTGTCTCACCATTCCGCGCCTTTCTTATCAGACGCGCGGCCTGGTGAACGAGAATAAGCATCACGGTGCGCTGTTTCGCTTCGAGGTATTTCACCGGGCGGGAAAAAGGTGTCGACGCTGCGGCGAACTCATCGAGAAAACCACGCTTTCATCACGCCCCTTCTACTGGTGCCCCGGTTGCCAAAAATAAGCCAAAAAAAACGCGCCCTGAGGCGCGTTTTTCCGGTCGGCAAAAATTAACGTTTTTCCAAATCAGTTTTGAAATCGCGTTTTTCGTAACCGGTGTAAAGCTGACGCGGACGGGCAATTTTGATGCCGTCGTCGTGCATTTCGTTCCAGTGCGCAATCCAGCCCACGGTACGCGCCATCGCGAAGATAACGGTAAACATGGAGGAGGGGATGCCCATGGCTTTAAGGATAATGCCGGAGTAGAAGTCGACGTTCGGGTACAGCTTACGCTCGATGAAGTACGGGTCGTTGAGCGCGATGTGCTCAAGCTCCATAGCCACTTCCAGCAGTTCGTCCTTGGAGCCCAGTTCTTTAAGCACTTCATGACAGGTTTCACGCATCACGGTGGCGCGTGGGTCATAGTTTTTGTAAACACGGTGACCGAAGCCCATCAGACGGAACGAATCGTTTTTATCTTTGGCGCGGCGGATAAATTCCGGAATGTGTTTCACGGAACTGATCTCTTCCAGCATCTTCAGCGCGGCTTCGTTGGCGCCGCCGTGAGCCGGTCCCCACAGGGAGGCAATGCCCGCAGCGATACAGGCGAACGGGTTAGCGCCCGATGAGCCTGCGGTACGCACGGTAGAGGTTGAGGCGTTCTGCTCGTGATCGGCATGCAGGATCAGGATACGGTCCATTGCGCGCTCAAGCACCGGGCTCACTTCATAAGGTTCGCACGGTGTGGAGAACATCATATTCAGGAAGTTACCGGCGTAGGAGAGGTCGTTACGCGGGTAAACGAAAGGCTGGCCGATCGAATATTTGTAACACATCGCCGCCATGGTCGGCATTTTGGACAGCAGGCGGAACGCTGCGATTTCACGGTGACGCGGATTATTCACGTCCAGCGAGTCATGATAGAACGCCGCCAGCGCGCCGGTAATACCGCACATAACCGCCATCGGATGGGAATCGCGACGGAACGCATGGAACAGACGGGTAATCTGCTCATGGATCATGGTGTGACGGGTGACAGTGGTTTTGAATTCGTCGTATTCAGCCTGGGTCGGTTTCTCGCCGTACAGCAGGATGTAGCAGACTTCCAGATAGGTGGAGTCAGTGGCTAATTCATCAATCGGAAAACCGCGATGCAGCAGGATGCCTTCGTCACCATCAATAAAGGTGATTTTGGATTCGCACGATGCAGTAGAGGTAAAACCCGGGTCGTAAGTAAAAACACCTTTAGAACCAAGACTACGGATATCAATTACATCCTGACCGAGTGTGCCTTTTAGCACATCCAGTTCAATAGCAGCGTCACCGTTGTAGGTGAGGTTCGCTTTTTTGTCAGCCATTTACGGTCTCCTTAGCGCCTTATTGCTTAAGACCGCTACTCAACCCGTTTACTTTCAATCCTGGCCTTTATGTTGTCAGTTTGTTGTATGGCGCACAGCTCTCTTTCAGAGGGAGAAAGCAGGGTACAGAGCGCTCAGCGGATTGCAGACAACGATTCAAAACAGGGTGAAATTACAGTAAATCAGGACGTTAGCAGTCAGTATTCGTTGAATCACTCTATCACTAATACCTGGCTAAATAACTCTGGTCAATACCGATCACTGTTACATAACTTATTCTCAGGTGAAAGAGCGACCTCATAACTTTTGCGAATTATATGACTTCTTCGGTGATGGTTGTAACAATTTTGTTTAATATTTGTCAAATCAGATGATTAAAATTTAAAATAATGTTGGTATCGTGATCCTGGTCACTGTTTCGACTAAAACCCGACAAACTGTATGTAGGTTAATTGTAATGATTTTGTGAACAACCTATACTGCCGCCAGGTCTCCGGAAACTCCTGCACCGAGAGCCACCCAGCGTAGTAACCCGTCGTTTTAAAACAGGATCCAGTTGTTTTTGCATGACGCAGAGTTATAGAAAGGCACGCTGTCTGACCCGCCTGCAGACCCGGAGGAAGGAATAATAAGAACAGCATGTGGGCGCTATTCATGATAAAAAACGCGAAAAAACAAAGACCTGTTAACCTGGATTTGCGAACGATCCGGTTTCCTGTTACCGCAGTTGCTTCCATCCTCCATCGCGTATCCGGCGTGATCACATTTGTGGCTGTCGGCATTCTGCTCTGGTTGCTGGGAGTGTCGCTCTCTTCTGAAGAAGGTTTCCAGACGGCTTCCGCCATCATGGATAGCTTTTTTGTTAAATTCATTATGTGGGGCATTCTGACCGCGCTGGCGTATCACGTCGTTGTGGGCATTCGTCACATGCTGATGGATTTCGGCTATCTGGAAGAAACTTTCGCCGCAGGCCAGCGTTCGGCAAACATTTCTATCATTATTACTGTCGTGCTTTCACTTCTCTCAGGAGTTCTCGTATGGTAAGCAACGCCTCCGCATTAGGACGCAATGGCGTACATGACTTCATTCTGGTTCGCGCCACTGCCATTGTCCTGACGCTGTATATCGTCTACATGGTTGGGTTCTTCGTTATTACCAGCGATATCACCTGGGCTGTCTGGACCGGCTTTTTCTCTTCCGCTTTCACCAAAGTGTTCACCCTGCTGGCGCTGTTTTCAGTACTGATCCATGCCTGGATTGGCATGTGGCAGGTGTTGACCGACTACGTTAAACCTCTGGCTGTTCGCATGCTGCTGCAACTGGCGATTGTCGTTGCGCTGCTGGTTTACGTTATTTATGGATTCGTTGTGGTGTGGGGTGTCTAATGAATTTGCCAGTCAGAGAGTTTGATGCAGTAGTCATCGGTGCCGGTGGCGCAGGTATGCGCGCGGCGCTGCAAATTTCCCAGAGCGGCCAGACTTGTGCTCTGCTCTCAAAAGTATTCCCGACCCGTTCCCATACCGTATCCGCTCAGGGTGGCATTACCGTTGCGCTAGGCAACACCCATGAAGATAACTGGGAATGGCACATGTACGATACCGTTAAAGGCTCCGACTATATCGGTGACCAGGACGCGATCGAATATATGTGTAAGACCGGCCCGGAAGCCATTCTGGAGCTGGAACATATGGGCCTGCCGTTCTCCCGTCTGGACGATGGCCGTATCTATCAACGTCCGTTTGGCGGCCAGTCGAAAAACTTCGGCGGCGAGCAGGCGGCACGTACCGCCGCAGCGGCTGACCGTACCGGTCACGCACTGCTGCACACGCTGTATCAGCAGAACCTGAAAAACCACACCACCATCTTCTCCGAATGGTATGCGCTCGATCTGGTGAAAAACCAGGATGGCGCAGTGGTGGGATGTACCGCGCTGTGTATTGAAACCGGCGAAGTCGTGTACTTCAAAGCGCGCGCGACCGTTCTGGCGACCGGCGGGGCAGGCCGTATTTATCAGTCCACTACCAACGCCCACATCAACACCGGCGACGGTGTCGGTATGGCACTGCGCGCAGGCGTACCGGTGCAGGATATGGAAATGTGGCAGTTCCACCCGACCGGCATCGCGGGCGCGGGGGTTCTGGTGACGGAAGGTTGCCGTGGCGAAGGCGGTTATCTGCTGAATAAACACGGCGAACGCTTTATGGAGCGTTATGCGCCGAACGCGAAAGACCTGGCGGGCCGTGACGTGGTGGCGCGTTCCATCATGATCGAAATCCGTGAAGGTCGCGGTTGCGACGGCCCGTGGGGTCCGCACGCCAAACTGAAACTCGACCATCTGGGTAAAGAAGTGCTGGAATCCCGCCTGCCGGGCATTCTTGAACTCTCCCGTACGTTTGCTCACGTCGATCCGGTGAAAGAACCGATCCCGGTTATCCCGACCTGCCACTACATGATGGGCGGTATTCCGACCAAAGTGACTGGCCAGGCGCTGACCGTCAACGCCCAGGGCGAAGACGTGGTGATCCCGGGCCTGTTCGCGGTAGGCGAAATTGCCTGCGTATCTGTACATGGCGCTAACCGTCTGGGCGGCAACTCATTGCTCGACCTGGTGGTGTTTGGCCGTGCAGCGGGCCTGCATTTGCAGGAATCCATCGCAGAGCAGGGCGCATTGCGTGATGCCAGCGACTCTGACGTTGAGGCTTCCCTGACCCGTCTTAACCGCTGGAACAACAACCGCGACGGTGAAGATCCGGTGGTTATCCGTAAAGCGTTGCAGGAGTGCATGCAGCATAACTTCTCGGTATTCCGTGAAGGCGATGCCATGGCGAAAGGCCTTGAGCAACTGAAAGGCATTCGCGAACGTCTGCAAAACGCGCGTCTTGACGACACCTCCAGCGAATTCAACACCCAGCGCGTAGAGTGTCTGGAGCTGGATAACCTGATGGAAACCGCGTATGCAACGGCGGTATCTGCAAACTTCCGCACCGAGAGCCGTGGCGCGCACAGCCGTTTCGATTATCCGGATCGCGATGATGAAAACTGGTTGTGCCACAGCTTGTACTTGCCAGAGTCGGAATCCATGACGCGCCGTAGCGTCAATATGGAACCGAAACTGCGTCCGGCGTTCCCGCCGAAAGTGCGTTCCTACTAATCGCGGAGACAGGCAGATGAAACTTGAATTTTCCATTTATCGCTACAACCCGGATGTAGACGACGCGCCGCGTATGCAGGATTACACCCTGGAAGGGGAAGAAGGACGCGACATGATGCTGCTGGATGCGCTCATCCAGCTGAAAGAAAAAGATCCGACGCTGGCGTTCCGCCGCTCCTGCCGTGAAGGGGTCTGCGGTTCCGATGGTCTGAACATGAACGGCAAAAACGGTCTGGCGTGCATCACGCCGATCTCCGCGCTGGGCAACGGAAAGCAAAAAATTGTGATCCGTCCGCTGCCGGGATTGCCGGTTGTGCGTGATCTGGTGGTGGACATGGGGCAATTCTATGCTCAATATGAGAAGATTAAGCCTTACTTGTTGAATAATGGACAAAATCCACCAGCTCGCGAACATTTGCAGTCGCCTGAACAGCGCGAAAAACTGGATGGACTCTACGAGTGTATTCTGTGCGCATGCTGCTCGACGTCCTGCCCGTCATTCTGGTGGAACCCGGATAAGTTTATCGGCCCGGCAGGTCTGCTTGCCGCGTATCGCTTCCTGATTGACAGCCGCGATACCGAAACCGCTAACCGTCTGGATAACTTAAGTGATGCTTTCAGCGTATTCCGCTGCCACAGCATTATGAACTGCGTCAGTGTATGTCCGAAGGGCCTGAACCCGACCAAGGCTATCGGTCATATTAAGACCATGCTGCTGCAACGCAGCGCGTAATCTCTCGAGCCCGGTAGCCTGCGATTACCGGGCAAAAATGGTGGAAAGCGCTATGCTTTCCGCCATTACAGGAAACCTTTGAAAACTGTCGAACTGACATTTTTCAAAGGTTCCTTCGCGGGCCCCACTAAGAAGAGCTCGCAAGTGAACCCTGGGACGTACGACTTACCGCGTACGTTGTAGTTATCCATGGCGAAATAAGCATACCAAGCTTAAGGGATCACGATGCAGAACGGCGCAATGAAAGCCTGGCTGGACTCTTCTTATCTCTCTGGTGCGAACCAGAGCTGGATAGAACAGCTCTATGAAGACTTCTTAACCGATCCTGATTCAGTGGACGCCCACTGGCGCTCCATGTTCCAGCAGCTGCCTGGCACCGGGGCTAAACCGGATCAATTCCATTCCCAAACACGTGATTATTTCCGCCGTCTGGCGAAGGATGCCTCACGTTACACCTCCTCAGTGACCGATCCTGACGCTGGCGTCAAACAGGTCAAAGTTCTGCAACTGATTAACGCCTGGCGTTTCAGAGGCCATCAACACGCGAATCTCGATCCGCTGGGATTGTGGCAGCAGGAGCGCGTGGCCGATCTTGACCCTGCATTCCATAATCTGAGTGAAGCAGATCTTCAGGAGACCTTTAACGTTGGCTCTTTTGCCGGCGGTAAAGAAACCATGAAACTCGCTGATTTGATCGACGCCCTGAAAAAGACCTACGGCGGCTCAATCGGCGCAGAGTATATGCACATCACCTCTACCGAAGAGAAACGCTGGATCCAGCAGCGTATCGAATCGGTAACGGGTCATGCCAGCTTCAAACCGGAAGAAAAGAAACGTTTTCTTAACGAACTGACGGCGGCAGAAGGCCTTGAGCGTTATCTGGGGGCGAAATTCCCAGGCGCGAAGCGTTTCTCGCTGGAAGGCGGCGACGCGCTGATCCCGATGCTCAAAGAGATGATCCGTCACGCGGGCAACAGCGGCACCCGTGAAGTGGTGCTGGGTATGGCGCACCGCGGTCGTCTTAACGTGCTGATCAACGTACTGGGCAAAAAACCGCAGGACCTGTTTGACGAGTTCGCGGGTAAACATAAAGAACACCTCGGCACCGGCGACGTGAAGTACCACATGGGCTTCTCATCGGATATCGAAACCGAGGGCGGCCTGGTGCACCTGGCGCTGGCGTTTAACCCGTCGCACCTGGAAATCGTCAGCCCGGTAGTTATCGGTTCGGTGCGTGCCCGTCTGGATCGCCTCGACGAGCCGAGCAGCAATAAAGTTCTGCCGATTACCATTCACGGCGATGCTGCGGTCACCGGCCAGGGCGTGGTTCAGGAAACCCTGAACATGTCTAAAGCGCGTGGCTATGAAGTGGGCGGTACCGTTCGTATCGTTATCAACAACCAGGTGGGCTTTACGACGTCTAACCCGCTGGATGCGCGCTCCACGCCATACTGTACCGATATCGGTAAGATGGTTCAGGCGCCGATTTTCCACGTTAACGCGGATGACCCGGAAGCGGTGGCCTTCGTTACCCGTCTGGCGCTTGATTTCCGTAACACCTTTAAACGTGATGTGTTTATCGACCTGGTGTGCTACCGCCGTCACGGCCATAACGAAGCCGATGAGCCGAGCGCAACCCAGCCGTTGATGTATCAGAAAATCAAAAAACACCCGACGCCGCGCAAAATCTATGCTGACAAATTAGAGCAGGAAAAAATCGCGACGCTGGAAGACGCCACTGAAATGGTTAACCTTTACCGCGATGCGCTGGATGCCGGCGAGTGCGTGGTTAAAGAGTGGCGTCCGATGAACATGCATTCATTCACCTGGTCGCCGTATCTCAACCATGAGTGGGATGAGGCGTATCCGAACAAAGTTGAAATGAAGCGTTTGCAGGAGCTGGCTAAACGCATCAGCACCGTGCCGGATACCATTGAAATGCAGTCGCGCGTGGCGAAAATCTACGGCGATCGCCAGTTAATGGCTAACGGTGAAAAACCGTTTGACTGGGGTGGGGCGGAAACGCTGGCCTACGCCACGCTGGTTGATGAAGGCATTCCGATTCGCCTCTCAGGCGAAGACTCCGGTCGCGGCACCTTCTTCCACCGCCACGCGGTTATCCATAATCAGACCAACGGTTCTACCTGGACGCCGCTGTGCCACATTCATAATGGCCAGGGCGCGTTCCGCGTGTGGGACTCCGTGCTGTCTGAAGAAGCGGTGCTGGCGTTTGAGTACGGCTACGCGACCGCTGAGCCGCGCACGCTCACCATCTGGGAAGCGCAATTCGGCGACTTCGCCAACGGCGCGCAGGTAGTTATCGACCAGTTCATCTCCTCCGGCGAGCAGAAATGGGGCCGTATGTGCGGTCTGGTGATGCTGTTGCCGCACGGTTACGAAGGCCAGGGTCCGGAGCACTCCTCCGCGCGTCTGGAGCGTTATCTGCAGCTGTGCGCTGAGCAAAACATGCAGGTGTGCGTCCCGTCCACCCCGGCGCAGGTTTACCATATGCTGCGTCGTCAGGCGCTGCGCGGTATGCGTCGCCCGCTGGTGGTCATGTCGCCGAAGTCCCTGTTGCGTCACCCGCTGGCCGTTTCCACGCTTGATGAACTGGCCAACGGCGCGTTCCTGCCGGCAATTGGCGAAATTGATGAGCTGGATCCGAAAGCCGTCAAACGCGTGGTGCTTTGTTCAGGTAAAGTCTATTACGACTTACTGGAACAGCGCCGTAAGAACGATCAAAAAGATGTCGCCATTGTGCGTATCGAACAGCTTTATCCTTTCCCGGTCCAGGCGGTTCAGGAAGTGTTGAAGCCTTACGCGCATGTGCATGATTTTGTCTGGTGTCAGGAAGAGCCATTGAACCAGGGCGCCTGGTACTGCAGTCAGCACCATTTCCGTGAAGTGATTCCGTTTGGTTCTGCACTGCGTTATGCAGGCCGCCCGGCCTCCGCCTCTCCGGCGGTAGGATATATGTCCGTTCACCAGAAGCAGCAGCAAGATCTGGTCAATGACGCGCTGAACGTCGATTAATTAAAGGATAAATAATGAGTAGCGTAGATATTCTTGTCCCTGACCTGCCTGAATCCGTTGCCGATGCAACTGTCGCCACCTGGCATAAAAAACCCGGTGACGCGGTAACCCGCGATGAGGTTCTGGTAGAAATCGAAACTGACAAAGTGGTTCTGGAAGTTCCGGCATCGGCGGACGGCATTCTGGACACGGTTCTGGAAGAAGAGGGCACCACCGTAACCTCTCGTCAGATCCTGGGTCGCCTGCGCGAAGGTAACAGCGCAGGTAAAGAAAGCGGCGCGAAAGCAGAAGCGAAGGAATCGACCCCGGCCCAGCGTCAACAGGCCTCGCTTGAAGAACAAAATAATGATGCCCTCAGCCCGGCGATCCGTCGCCTGCTGGCAGAGCATTCGCTGGAAGCCAGCGACATTAAAGGCACCGGCGTGGGCGGTCGTTTGACCCGCGAAGACGTGGAAAAACACCTGGCGAAAGCCGGTAAAGCCGATGCACCGAAAGCAGCAGAGCCTGCCGTTGCCAGCGCTCAGCCGCAGCAGCCGCAACCGCAACTGGCTGGCCGCTCCGAAAAACGCGTGCCGATGACCCGCCTGCGTAAGCGCGTGGCTGAACGTCTGCTGGAAGCCAAAAACTCTACCGCGATGCTCACGACGTTTAACGAAGTGAACATGAAGCCGATTATGGATCTGCGTAAGCAGTACGGCGACGCATTCGAAAAACGTCACGGCATCCGTCTGGGCTTTATGTCCTTCTACGTGAAAGCCGTGGTCGAAGCGCTGAAACGCTACCCGGAAGTGAATGCGTCCATCGATGGCGAAGATGTGGTCTATCACAACTACTTCGACGTAAGCATGGCGGTATCAACGCCGCGCGGCCTGGTAACACCAGTCCTGCGTGATGTTGACGCGCTGGGCATGGCGGACATCGAAAAACGTATTAAAGAGCTGGCGCTGAAAGGGCGTGACGGCAAGCTGACCGTGGAAGATCTGACCGGTGGTAACTTCACCATCACCAACGGCGGCGTGTTCGGTTCCCTGATGTCTACCCCGATCATTAACCCGCCGCAGAGCGCGATCCTGGGCATGCATGCCATTAAAGATCGCCCCATGGCGGTTGACGGTAAAGTTGAGATCCTGCCGATGATGTACCTGGCACTCTCTTACGATCACCGTTTGATCGACGGCCGCGAATCTGTGGGCTTCCTGGTCGCCATTAAAGAGCTGCTGGAAGATCCAACCCGTCTGCTGTTAGACGTGTAGAGCCAATGCAAAAGGCCCGCAGGCACAGTCTGCGGGCTGATAAACATCACCTGCCCTGTCGTTGGGTGGCATATTCAGCGACCGGTTTACCTGAAGGATGGATAGAACACATGAACTTACACGAATATCAGGCGAAACAACTGTTTGCCCGATCTGGCTTGCCGGCACCGGTAGGCTACGCCTGTAATACCCCGCGTGAAGCAGAAGAAGCCGCGTCTAAAATCGGCGCAGGTCCGTGGGTTGTTAAATGCCAGGTTCACGCTGGCGGCCGCGGTAAAGCGGGCGGTGTGAAAGTGGTTAACAGCAAAGAAGAAATCCGCGCTTTTGCCGAGCAATGGCTGGGTAAACGCCTGGTCACTTACCAAACGGACGCGAACGGCCAGCCGGTTAATCAGATTCTGGTAGAAGCGGCGACCGATATCGATAAAGAGCTCTATCTGGGCGCGGTTGTCGACCGCAGCACCCGCCGTGTGGTGTTTATGGCTTCCACCGAAGGCGGCGTGGAAATCGAAACCGTGGCGGAGAAAACGCCGCACCTGATCCACAAAATGCCTCTCGATCCGCTGACCGGCCCGATGCCGTATCAGGGACGTGAACTGGCGTTCAAACTGGGTCTGGAAGGGAAACAAATTCAGCAGTTCACCAAGATCTTTATGGGTCTGGCGAATATTTTCCTGGAGCGTGACCTGGCGCTGATCGAAATCAACCCGCTGGTTATCACTAAGCAAGGCGATCTGATCTGCCTCGACGGCAAACTGGGCGCCGATGGCAACGCACTGTTCCGCCAGCCGGAACTGCGTGAAATGCGCGACCACAGCCAGGAAGACGCCCGTGAAGCGCACGCCGCGCAATGGGAACTGAACTACGTTGCGCTGGATGGCAACATCGGTTGCATGGTTAACGGCGCAGGCCTGGCGATGGGCACCATGGACATCGTTAAACTGCACGGCGGTGAACCTGCGAACTTCCTGGACGTTGGCGGCGGCGCGACCAAAGAGCGTGTAACCGAAGCATTTAAAATCATTCTGTCCGATGAAAAAGTTAAAGCCGTTCTGGTTAACATTTTCGGCGGTATTGTACGTTGCGACCTGATTGCTGACGGCATTATTGGCGCGGTGGAAGAAGTGGGCGTCAACGTGCCGGTGGTGGTTCGTCTGGAAGGGAACAACGCGGAGCTGGGCGCACAGCGTCTGGCTGACAGCGGCCTGAATATTATTGCAGCGAAAAGTCTGACGGATGCAGCTCAGCAGGTTGTTGCCGCAGTGGAGGGGAAATAATGTCTGTTTTAATCGATAAAAACACCAAGGTTATCTGCCAGGGCTTTACCGGCAGCCAGGGAACCTTCCACTCTGAACAGGCGATTGCTTACGGCACCCAAATGGTTGGCGGTGTAACGCCAGGCAAAGGCGGCACCACTCATCTTGGTCTGCCGGTATTTAACACCGTGCGTGAAGCGGTTGAAGCGACTGGTGCAACGGCGTCCGTTATCTATGTTCCGGCACCGTTCTGCAAAGACTCCATTCTGGAAGCTATCGATGCGGGCATTAAACTGATTATCACCATTACAGAAGGCATCCCGACGCTGGATATGCTGACCGTAAAAGTGAAACTGGATGAAGCGGGCGTGCGCATGATCGGGCCGAACTGCCCGGGCGTCATCACCCCAGGCGAATGTAAAATCGGCATCATGCCGGGCCACATCCATAAGCCAGGTAAAGTGGGCATCGTTTCCCGTTCAGGTACCCTGACGTATGAAGCGGTGAAACAGACCACCGATTATGGCTTTGGCCAGTCCACCTGTGTGGGCATCGGTGGGGACCCGATCCCGGGTTCTAACTTCATCGACATTCTGAAGCTGTTCCAGGAAGATCCGCAGACTGAAGCCATCGTTATGATCGGTGAGATCGGCGGTAGCGCGGAAGAAGAAGCCGCCGCCTACATTAAAGATCATGTGACCAAACCGGTTGTCGGTTACATCGCTGGTGTGACCGCGCCGAAAGGCAAGCGTATGGGCCACGCAGGCGCGATTATCGCGGGCGGTAAAGGCACAGCGGACGAGAAATTCGCTGCGCTGGAAGCGGCTGGCGTGAAAACCGTACGCAGCCTAGCAGATATCGGCGACGCGCTGAAATCCATTCTGTAACAAACCCTCATTTCCCCGTTTCGGCGGGGAAATTTGCAGAATAATAAGTGTAATTTCGACATGGTTGGCCACCCTGGGGTGGCCTTTTTTATGGCTGTCACGCGCGCCTCAGCGTCTGGCGTTTACGTTTTCCGCTACAAGACAACGCGTTTTACACACGCTAATTCCCCTTTTAATGCCCATTCTCTTTATATTTCAATGGTTCTGAGTGAACGGACTTATTTTCACTATTAGTAAATTACCTTATTAATGTTAATTAAATGCTAACAAGGTAAATTTGTTGTTATTAATAAAATTAAAAAAGGAGATTTAAATAAAATTACGTGATGTATTTAACATTCCATCAATCTACCTGCATTTATTTTTACCTGAAATGTATTTTAAAAAACGAATGGCTGCGGCATCACGTTTGATTAACTAAGTAAGCATTGTTGATACAGCGATTTAACAATGATTTTACCGCCCGTTCTCATATGAAACATCATTAACATCAATATCATAAATTGAGCTAGATCAATAATTAACGAACGGAGATACATCACGAAAATTGCAAAATTGCGTCAAATCAAACTAGCACTTTTACCCTAATTTAGTTATAAATTGATCACCGTCGAAAAATGCAAATAATGCTATGCAAAAACCTGTTTATTGTAGGGGAATTGCGGCGTAATATATTTGCGGGATCAATTTGTAATTCTTATTAACGTATTTGCAACCTCACTCACTTCTCTGCCACAACGTGACAGGGATACGTTGACGTTATGGAAGCAATATTTGTATTGGGGCATGCGTTTGGGGACCGATAACGGCATCCGCGTTCAACGTCTTCATGCAAAGAGCAAGGAGTCAAGATGTTAGATATAGTCGAACTGTCGCGATTACAGTTTGCCTTGACCGCTATGTATCACTTTCTGTTTGTGCCACTGACGCTGGGTATGGCGTTCCTGCTGGCCATTATGGAAACGGTCTATGTGCTTTCCGGCAAACAAATTTATAAAGATATGACCAAATTCTGGGGCAAGTTGTTTGCAATCAACTTTGCGCTGGGTGTCGCTACCGGTCTGACCATGGAGTTCCAGTTCGGGACTAACTGGTCTTACTATTCACATTATGTGGGTGACATTTTTGGTGCGCCGCTGGCTATCGAAGGCCTGATGGCGTTCTTCCTCGAATCTACGTTTGTTGGGTTGTTCTTCTTCGGCTGGGACCGTTTAAGCAAAGTGCAGCACATGGCGGTGACCTGGCTGGTAGCACTTGGCTCTAACCTCTCTGCGCTGTGGATTCTGGTTGCGAACGGTTGGATGCAAAACCCAATCGCATCGGACTTCAACTTCGAAACCATGCGTATGGAGATGGTCAGCTTCTCCGAACTGGTACTTAACCCGGTTGCTCAGGTGAAATTCGTTCACACCGTGGCGTCTGGTTATGTTGCTGGCGCAATGTTTGTGTTGGGCATCAGCGCCTGGTATCTGCTGAAAGGCCGTGATATCGCGTTCGCTAAACGCTCTTTTGCAATTGGTGCCAGCTTCGGTATGGCTGCGGTGCTGTCTGTTATCGTGCTGGGTGACGAATCCGGTTATGAAATGGGCGACGTGCAGAAAACCAAGCTTGCCGCGATTGAAGCAGAATGGGAAACCCAGCCTGCTCCGGCTTCCTTTACCCTGTTCGGTATTCCGGATCAGGATAAACAGGAAAACCATTTCGCGATTCAGATCCCGTACGCGCTGGGTATCATCGCTACGCGTTCCGTCGATACTCCGGTTATCGGCCTGAAAGATCTGATGGTTCAGCATGAAGAACGTATCCGTAACGGTATGAAGGCCTATCAGCTGCTGGAAGAGCTGCGCGCCGGTTCCGCCGATCAAAGCGTTCGCGACCAGTTCAACAACGTGAAGAAAGATCTCGGCTATGGTCTGCTGCTGAAGCGCTATACCGACAAAGTGACCGATGCGACTGAAGAGCAAATTCAGTTGGCAACGCAGGACTCTATCCCGCGTGTCGCGCCGCTGTACTTCGCTTTCCGTATCATGGTGGCCTGTGGCGTCCTGCTGCTGGGTATTATCGCAGCCGCTTTCTGGACTGTTATTCGCAACCGTATCGGCGAGAAAAAATGGGTGCTCAAGGCCGCGCTGTATGGCCTGCCGCTGCCGTGGATCGCTATCGAATCCGGCTGGTTTGTGGCTGAGTATGGTCGTCAACCCTGGGCGGTAGGTGAAGTTCTGCCGACGGCTGTGGCTAACTCCACGCTGACGGCGGGCGACATCATCTTCTCTATGGTGCTGATTTGCGGTCTGTATACGCTGTTCCTGGTGGCTGAACTGTATCTGATGTTCAAGTACGCTCGCCTTGGGCCAAGCAGCCTGAAAACCGGTCGTTATCACTTTGAGCAATCGAATGTGGGTTCTCAACGTCAATACGAAGAGTCAACAGTCGACTCTCAACCGGCACACTAAGACAGGAGACGTCAAATGATCGATTATGAAGTATTGCGTTTTGTCTGGTGGCTGCTGGTTGGCGTTCTGCTGATTGGCTTCGCCGTGACAGACGGTTTTGATATGGGGGTCGGCATGCTGACCCGCTTCCTGGGTCGTAACGACACCGAACGTCGCATTATGATCAACTCTATCGCTCCGCACTGGGACGGTAACCAGGTATGGCTGATCACCGCTGGTGGCGCGCTGTTCGCAGCGTGGCCAATGGTGTATGCCGCCGCGTTCTCCGGCTTCTATGTGGCGATGATTCTGGTGCTGGCATCGTTGTTCTTCCGTCCGGTCGGTTTCGATTACCGTTCCAAGATTGAAGATACCCGCTGGCGCAACATGTGGGACTGGGGCATCTTCATCGGTAGCTTCGTCCCGCCGCTGGTCATCGGCGTCGCCTTCGGCAACCTGCTGCAGGGTGTACCGTTCCACGTGGATGAGTACCTGCGTTTATCCTATACCGGTAACTTCTTCCAACTGCTGAACCCGTTCGGTCTGTTGGCGGGCGTGGTGAGTGTGTCAATGATCATCGCACAGGGCGCAACCTATCTGCAGATGCGTACCGTTGGCGAAATCCACCTGCGCAGCCGTGTAACGGCGCAGGTTGCCGCGCTGGTCATGATGGTGTGCTTCGTACTGGCTGGCGTGTGGGTGATGTTCGGTATTGATGGTTACGTTGTGACTTCCACGATGGATCACCACGCGCTGTCTAACCCACTGACCAAAGAAGTGACCCGTGAAGCGGGAGCCTGGCTGGTTAACTTTAACAACATGCCGATGCTGTGGGCCATTCCGCTGTTAGGCGTAATGTTGCCGCTGCTGACTGTGCTGATGTCACGTGCGGAAAAAGGCGCGCTGGCTTTCGTGTCCTCTTCACTGACGATTGCCTGTGTGATTCTGACGGCGGGTATTGCCATGTTCCCGTTCGTTATGCCGTCCAGCGAAATGTTGAACGCCAGCCTGACTATGTGGGATGCGACATCAAGCCAGCTGACGCTGACCGTGATGACTTATGTTGCTATCGTGTTCGTGCCGATTGTTCTCCTCTACACCGCATGGTGCTACTGGAAAATGTACGGTCGCATCACGAAAGAGCATATCGAATCCAACTCAACCTCTCTGTACTAGTAAGGAGCTGATTATGTGGTACTTTGCATGGATTCTCGGCACGCTTCTTGCCTGTGCGTTTGGTGTGATCACCGCGCTGGCGCTGGAACACGTCGAAGCCGCTAAGCTCGGTAAAGAAGAACACTGATGACAAAAATTATCGCGCAGCTGTATGCGGTAATGGATAAGGGCCCGCTTCGGGCCCTTTCCTTAGTGATGGCTCTCGTCATGGCGGGCTGCATGTTTTGGGACCCGACGCGTTTCGCGGCCAAAACCAGCGACTTAACGGTCTGGCATGGTTTGTTACTCATGTGGGCCGTGTGTGCTGGGGTCGTTCACGGCGTAGGGTTCCGCCCGCGCGCCATTCTCTGGCAGAGCTTTTTTTGCCCGCTTCTCGCCAATATTGTGCTCATCGCCGGACTGGCGTTTTTCTTCCTCTGAGCATGATTTCACCGTTATGAATTATGGGCTTTCATAAGCCCATAAATTTTTACCTGGCCTTTACGTCAACCCATTCCCAACCCCCTCCCTCTTGCGTATAGTAGCAACGTTTATTTGCATTACCGGGATGTAGAGTGAGCACAACGCTGTTTCGATGGCCGGTTCGTGTCTATTACGAAGACACCGACGCCGGTGGTGTGGTTTATCACGCCAGTTACGTCGCCTTTTATGAAAGAGCACGCACAGAGATGCTGCGCCACCACCACTTTAGTCAGCAAGAGCTATTGGCGGAGCGTGTAGCCTTTGTGGTACGCAAGATGACGCTGGAGTATTTTGCACCTGCCCGTCTTGACGATATGCTCGAAATTCAATCTGAAATTACGTCGATGCGTGGAACATCCCTGGTTTTCACGCAACGGATCGTCAATGCAGAACAGCAAACCCTCAATGAAGCTGAGGCGTTGATCGTCTGTGTTGATCCACTCTTAATGAAGCCTCGTGCGCTTCCCAAGTCTATTGTCGCGGAGTTCAAGCAGTGACTGACATGAATATCCTTGATTTGTTCCTGAAGGCAAGCCTTCTGGTCAAATTTATCATGTTGATTTTGATTGGTTTTTCCATTGCATCCTGGGCCATCATTATTCAGCGAACGCGTATTCTTAATGCCGCTACCCGTGAGGCGGAGGCTTTTGAAGATAAATTCTGGTCGGGCATTGAGTTATCCCGCCTGTATCAGGAAAGCCAGGGACGCCGTGAAAATCTGGTAGGTTCCGAACAAATCTTTTATTCAGGATTTAAAGAGTTTGCCCGTTTGCATCGCGCAAACAGCCATGCGCCGGAAGCGATTGTCGAAGGGGCGTCCCGTGCGATGCGCATTTCGATGAACCGCGAACTGGAAACGCTGGAAACGCATATTCCTTTCCTCGGTACGGTAGGTTCCATCAGCCCTTATATCGGCCTGTTTGGTACCGTTTGGGGGATTATGCATGCGTTTATTGCCCTCGGCGCGGTAAAACAAGCCACGCTGCAGATGGTCGCACCGGGTATCGCAGAAGCGTTGATCGCCACCGCGATCGGTCTGTTCGCTGCTATTCCTGCCGTTATGGCCTACAACCGCCTGAACCAGCGCGTTAACAAGCTGGAGCTGAACTACGACAACTTTATGGAAGAGTTTACGGCAATTCTGCACCGTCAGGCTTTCGCAAACCCAGAGATCACCAAGGGGTAAGCCATGGCCAGAACTCGAGGACGGGGTCGTCGCGAACTAAAGTCCGAGATCAATATCGTTCCGTTGCTGGATGTACTGTTGGTGCTGCTGCTGATTTTTATGGCAACAGCGCCGATTATCACCCAGAGCGTTGAAGTTGATCTGCCGGATGCGACGGATTCGCAAACCGTGAGCACCAATGATGATCCACCGGTCATTATCGAAGTGTCCGGGGTAGGGCAGTATAGCGTGGTGGTCGAAAAGGATCGTATGGACCAGTTGCCCTCGGAGCAGGTGATTGCCGAAGCGCAGCGCCGTCTCCAGGCGAATCCGAAAACGGTCTTTCTTATCGGGGGCGCGAAAGATGTCCCTTATGATGAGATCATAAAAGCGCTGAACCTGTTGCATCAGGCGGGTGTTAAGTCTGTGGGCTTAATGACGCAGCCAATCTGACAATCCGCTTAACAGGCGAACAGTTTTTGGGAACCGAGAGTGTCAAAGGCAACCGAACAAAACGACAAGCTGAAACGGGCGATCATTATTTCAGTGGTGCTGCATATCTTATTGATTGCCGTACTCATCTGGAGCTCGTTTGATGAAAACATTGACGCCAGCGCGGGCGGTGGCGGCGGTTCGGCTATTGATGCCGTTATGGTCGATCCCGGTGCCGTAGTGCAGCAGTACAATCGCGAACAGCAGCAGCAGGCGAGCGCGAAACAGGCCGCAGAGCAGCGTGAAAAGCAGGCCCAGCAACAAGCCGAAGAGTTACGTGAAAAGCAAGCGGCTGAACAGCAACGCCTGAAGGAGCTGGAAAAAGAGCGTTTGCAGGCGCAGGAAAACGCCCGCGAGCAGGCAGAACAGCAGAAGCAAGCGGAAGAAGCGGCCAAACGCGCACAGGAACAGCAGAAGCAGGCCGAGGAAGCCGCGGCAAAAGCCGCAGCCGACGCAAAAGCCCAGGCGGAAGCGCAAGCCAAAGCCGCAGCTGATGCCGCGAAGAAAGCCCAGGCCGACGCCGCGAAAGCGGCTGCAGAAGCAAAGAAACAAGCCGAAGCTGAGGCCGCGAAAGCCGCTGCAGAAGCGAAGAAACAAGCCGAAGCCGAAGCTGCGAAAGCGGCTGCCGACGCGAAGAAAAAAGCGGAAGCCGAAGCCGCCAAAGCTGCCGCCGCCGCTGAGAAGAAAGCACAGGCTGAAGCAGCGAAGAAAGCGGCTGAAGCTGAGAAGAAAGCGCAGGCCGAGGCGGCCAAACAGGCTGCAGCAGAGAAAGCGGCGGCTGAGAAGGCCGCTGCAGAAAAAGCTGCCGCAGCCAAAGCAGCAGCTGAGAAGAAAGCAGCAGCAGAAAAAGCGGCTGCCGACAGGAAAGCTGCAGCTGCAAAAGCCGCAGCGGAGAAAGCAGCGGCCGCCAAAGCAGCGGCTTCCGATGTTGATGATTTGTTCGGCGACCTGAGTTCGGGTAAGAATGCGCCGAAAACCGGGGGTGGAGCGAAAGGAAATACCGCATCTGCCGCAGGTAAAGGAAATAATAAATCCAATGGCGCTTCTGGCGCTGATATCAGCAATTATGCCGGGCAAATTAAATCGGCGATCGAAAGTAAGTTTTACAACGATCCTTCTTTTGCCGGAAAAACCTGTACGTTGCGGGTGAAACTGGCGCCTGACGGCTTATTGCTTGATATCAAATCAGAAGGTGGTGATCCGGCGCTGTGTCAGGCGGCTATTGCAGCCGCAAGACTGGCTAAAATCCCAAAACCACCTAGCCAGGATGTCTACGAAGTGTTTAAAAATGCTCCACTGGACTTTAAACCTTAGTATGATTATCCCCGTGAAAGCGTGGATAAGTTCACTAAGCTAAGTATCAGTGTTTGAGTCGTCTTGTGTTTTTGGGTTTGTTAACATTCTGCTAAATTATCGTGGGCATTGCGTCCAGATAAGGGAGAAATGATGAAGCAGGCATTACGAGTAGCATTTAGTTTTCTGATGCTGTGGGCAGCGGTGCTGCATGCAGAAGTGCGCATTGAAATTACCCAGGGGGTAGATTCTGCGCGTCCGATTGGCGTGGCTCCTTTTAAATGGGCAGGCCCGGGCGCTGCGCCTGAAGATATCGGTGGTATTGTCGCAGCGGATCTTCGCAACAGTGGCAAATTCAATCCGTTAGATCGTTCACGTCTGCCGCAGCAGCCGGGTTCCGCGCAGGAAGTTCAACCTGCAGCCTGGACCGCGCTGGGTATCGATGCCGTCGTAGTAGGGCAGGTTACGCCGAATGGCGACGGTAGCTATACCGTGGCATATCAGTTGGTGGACACCTCTGGCGCGCCGGGCACCGTGCTGGCCCAGAACTCCTACAAGGTGAATAAACAGTGGCTGCGTTACGCGGGTCATACCGCCAGCGACGAAGTGTTTGAAAAACTCACCGGCATTAAAGGCGCTTTCCGGACCCGTATTGCTTATGTGGTTCAAACCAATGGCGGCCAGTTCCCGTACGAGTTGCGCGTGTCTGACTATGACGGCTACAACCAGTTCGTGGTTCACCGTTCACCGCAGCCGCTGATGTCGCCTGCCTGGTCTCCGGATGGCTCTAAACTGGCCTATGTCACCTTCGAAAGCGGACGTTCCGCGCTGGTTATCCAGACGCTGGCCAACGGCGCTGTACGTCAGGTAGCCTCATTCCCGCGTCACAACGGCGCGCCGGCCTTCTCGCCGGACGGTTCTAAGCTGGCGTTTGCGTTGTCCAAAACCGGTAGCCTGAATCTGTACGTTATGGATATCGGTTCCGGCCAGATCCGCCAGGTTACCGATGGTCGCAGCAACAACACAGAACCGACCTGGTTCCCGGATAGCCAGACGCTGGCTTATACCTCTGACCAGGCAGGCCGTCCGCAAGTTTATAAAGTTAGCGTTAACGGCGGCGCGCCGCAGCGCGTAACCTGGGAAGGTTCTCAGAACCAGGACGCGGACGTGAGCTTTGACGGTAAATTTATGGTGATGGTGAGCTCCAACGGTGGCGCTCAGCACATTGCTAAACAGGATCTGGTAACGGGCGGCGTACAAACTCTGTCGTCTACGTTCCTGGATGAAACGCCAAGTCTGGCACCTAACGGCACGATGGTAATCTACAGCTCTTCTCAGGGGATGGGATCTGTGCTGAATCTGGTTTCCACAGATGGGCGTTTCAAAGCGCGTCTTCCGGCTACTGATGGACAGGTCAAATTCCCTGCCTGGTCGCCGTATCTGTAATAATAATTAATTGATTACTAAAGGAATCATAGAAATGCAACTGAACAAAGTGCTGAAAGGGCTGATGATCGCTCTGCCTGTAATGGCAATCGCAGCGTGTTCTTCTAACAAGAATGCAAGCAACGATGGCAGCGAAGGCGGCATGCTGAACGGCGCCGGCACTGGTATGGACGCTAACGGCAACGGCAACATGTCTTCTGAAGAGCAAGCGCGCCTGCAAATGCAGCAGCTGCAACAGAACAACATCGTTTACTTCGATCTGGATAAATACGATATCCGTTCTGACTTCGCTGCAATGCTGGATGCCCACGCTAACTTCCTGCGTAGCAACCCGTCTTATAAAGTCACCGTAGAAGGTCACGCGGACGAACGTGGTACCCCTGAGTACAACATCTCCCTGGGCGAGCGTCGTGCTAATGCCGTGAAGATGTACCTGCAGGGTAAAGGCGTTTCTGCTGACCAGATCTCCATCGTTTCTTACGGTAAAGAGAAACCGGCAGTACTGGGCCATGACGAAGCGGCTTACGCTAAAAACCGTCGTGCCGTACTGGTTTACTAAGAGAATCGCATGAGCAGTAACTTCAGACATCATCTGTTGAGTCTGTCGTTACTGGTTGGCATAGCGGCCCCCTGGGCCGCTTTTGCTCAGGCGCCAATCAGTAGTGTCGGCTCAGGCTCGGTTGAAGACCGGGTCACGCAATTAGAGCGTATTTCCAACGCTCACAGTCAGCTTTTAACGCAGCTCCAGCAGCAACTTTCCGATAACCAAAACGATATTGATTCCCTGCGCGGTCAGATTCAGGAAAACCAGTATCAGTTGAACCAGGTTGTGGAACGTCAAAAGCAGCTGTTGTTGCAGATGGATAGCCTCAGCAGCGGCGGTGCGGCCGCGCAGTCGGGCGATACTGGCGCGCAAAATAATAGCGCGGCAGCATCGGGTGACGGCGCCGCTAATGCGCCAGCGGCCTCGTCAGGCGCGCCGGTACAAAGCGGTGATGCGAATACCGACTACAACGCGGCTATCGCATTAGTGCAGGATAAGTCGCGCCAGGATGACGCTATCGCGGCATTCCAGAACTTTGTGAAGAAGTACCCGGATTCAACCTATCTGCCGAATGCCAATTACTGGCTGGGACAGTTGAATTACAACAAGGGTAAAAAAGACGATGCGGCGTTTTACTTCGCTTCAGTTGTCAAAAATTACCCAAAATCGCCGAAAGCATCAGACGCAATGTATAAAGTGGGCCTGATCATGCAAGACAAAGGCGATAGCGCAAAAGCAAAAGCGGTGTATCAGCAGGTTATCAGTAAGTATCCCAATACTGATGGCGCTAAGCAGGCGCAGAAACGTTTAAGTGCAATGCAATAGTTCATGGTTCGACCAGAATGCGGTTTTTCTGGTCTCACCGTGTGAAACTTAAGCACTTAAGTGATCTCTATCGAAATTTTTGTTGCGCCTGAATCTGAAATCAGTAATATATGCCGCCGTTGCCAAGGGATACGGTGTTAACCCGAGGTGGCTTAAAGTGGGTCGTTAGCTCAGTTGGTAGAGCAGTTGACTTTTAATCAATTGGTCGCAGGTTCGAATCCTGCACGACCCACCACTCTAAGTGGATAGCATTACTGGACCGTAAAGGATAACGTTGCGTCAGCAACGGCCCAGAGGGCGAGGCGAAGCCGAATCATCCTGCACGACCCACCACAAAAACACCATGCAGCACCTCAGTGGGTGATTAGCTCAGTTGGTAGAGCATCTCCTTTACACGGAGGGGGTCGGCGGTT
>OKCK01000054.1_pt1 | contig 61169 bp, 48 predicted proteins | sample 1614961 | NCBI WGS metagenome assembly OKCK01 (sample SAMN04436984, study PRJEB24849) | human gut metagenome | biome: human gut; feature: NICU; material: stool | host: Homo sapiens | place: USA: Saint Louis, MO | collected 2010-07-31
GAATATTAGAAATTTTTTTGATAGTTCAGTTGTTTCGAAAGAATTTTTTACAAAAGAGACAATGGATGCAGAAGTAGTGAGAATTCCTTTTCACGAATTTTCCGGCCTTGAGTTACAAGGTAATATTGGAGAGAATAATTATTTGTATATTAAAAAATCAGATTACACATATTTCAGTCTTAATAAAAAGAAATTTATTAATGTTCATAATTGGAGCCCGTCTCCCTTAACTGATACGCAAATATTTTTGCTTAGTAGAACTGGGGTTATTAATGTCAGAACAAGAAGTTCTGGAGGGAGAATTATTATAGGACACAATTTTAAAGGATCTTTTGAGGCTAGAATAATTAACGCTGATTCCGTATTGGTACTAGGTGATGATGTCACTTGCCATGGTACACGGTATCAAATACATGGCAATGGAATTTATATTGGCAGAAGGTGTCTTTTTTCTGAAGAAGTCATTATCCAGGGGCATGATGCACATGCAATTATTGATTTAACTAATAATGAAGTTATCAATTCTGGAGATAAAATCACCAAAATAAGTTCATATGTTTGGATCGGGCGCAGGGTTACAATTATGCCCGGATCCTATGTTGGTAAAGGCTCAGTTATTGGTGCTACTTCAACTGTTACAAAAACAATCCCTCCGTTCTCGCTAGCAGTTGGCGTTCCTGCTAGAGTCATAAAGTCTAATATCTCTTGGTGTCGAACCAGAGATGAATTTGATGAAAAGTCCAAGAAAATCATTGAACAGTTATCATCTATCAACAATTAGCTGTAGCTTTTATACTGTTTAAATTCGTTGGCTTCATTTGCATTGGCTTCGTTTAATTTAGTTTGATTCATTAAAGAAAAATTATCTTTCTTATTAAATCCATAATAAACCGCATTAACCTGCGTATTCTCCAGTAAATACTCTCTAAACTTCTTAAACAGTTTCATATCCGGCGTAAAGTCGGCATTCCAGAACTGATGCAAATGGCCCTGATACGTTAATCCTTTTATGTCGTACAGGGCCCGGCCCATCACTTTCAGCGGTTTGTTATGCACCAGCGCTGAGAGCCCCGCAGTACTGTTTATCGTCACTACCGCCTTAGCATGAGTCAATACGGCTGGCATAGGCTGGTCGTGAATATAAATCACCCTATCCTGAACGCCATAGGTTTTGCCGAGCTTTTTAATCAGCGGCCCGTACAGGCGATGTCCGCGATCCATCGGGTGGTGCTTGATCACCAGATGCATGTCGGCTGGCGCTTTCCGGGCGAACGAGTACATCACATCATTAATATAATTACGCACGTCCTCATACGGACTGTGATGGCGGATCTGGCTGTCGTTATAAACCTGCAAAATCGCCAGATAATATTTTTGATCGAGCTCGGTTTGCAGGCGCGGCAGCACGTTGCGCTCTCTGAACTTATACCATTGCTTGCGCCATGCCGCCCGGATCCAGCAACGAGCTTCATACCAGGGCGAAAACGGTTTGTGATGACGGTAGCGGGGGAAGTCTGAACGGTAACGCCAGCTCACCAGATAATACCAGCTTGCATGCCAGATACGCCGTTTCGCGGAGGGTTTCAGCGCTTCTACTTTCGCAGGCGGTTGCTTCGGAAGGCTGCGATAGAATTCCGGATTGCGCGGCAGGGAGGAGTAAGCATTTACCCCGCCTTCTTCTACGGTAATAAAGTGCGGGCGTAGATAACCTTCTTCGAAGGCCATAAACCGTACGCCTTTGGCCTGTGCCCAGCGTTTCGCGACGACATGTAACGCACGACAGTCGCCGAAACAGAGAATGGTATCGAAAGGGTAGTCCTGCCAGGTCGCCTTCAGCCAACTGGCGAATTCCTTTGGCGTCTGGGTAAACGTCAGATACGAACGATCGCGACAGTAATAGCGGTCGCCGCCATTAAACACCACATTAACTGCTTCGCGCTCCAGGCTTTCCAGCCAGTTAGCCAGATCGTGGAAAAAGGGCCCCATTGGCCCCTGAAGCAGCAGGTAACGCTTCCCGGAAAGGAGTGTTTTGACGGTTGTGTTTTGCATTTGCTGTCCCTGAAACGCACCCATGCGTTAACCAAACTTCACCTGGTAAAACATCTTCGCCTTGCGGATTTGGCGGCTTAACCGGCTGAGCTTTTTATTCTCGGCCCTCATCTCTCCACGCGGCATGTTGCTTAACAGCGTTACCGCTTCTTCCACCGTCATCGGCTCCTGGCGTACCGGATGGATATACGTGGGATAAGCAATTAGCGCCTGATAAATCAGGTCCTCCAGACGGAGCTGGCGCGTCCTGCGTGTCAGCGTATGCTCGTCGTGGGTAAGTCCCCAGCCTGCGTAGAACGGCATGCCGTAGCAGTACACCGGTTTGCCGTGCAGTAATGCTTCGAAGCCCGAAAGCGAAGTCATCGTATGCACCTCGTCGGCTAACTGGATGCACTGGATGATGTCGGCATCCCGCGCTTCACAATCGGCCCATAACGCCTGTTCATGCGGCGCGATGTCGCCTTTACGATTACCCACCACCACGTCGGGATGGGGTTTATAGACGATAAACGCTGCGGGGTTCCGTTCGCGCACGGTACGCAGCAAGTCGCGGTTCGTGTTGATGGATAACGTACCGGTGATGATTGACGCGTCATCCTCCACCTGGCCGGGCACCAGCAGTACGCGTTTACCAGCGGCGTCAGCGGGAAGCTGCCATGCGCCGCCGAGGTTATATTTACTCAATTTATGCGCCACCAGGCTGTGGCGCAGCGCCTGAGCCCGTTCGGTTTGCGCCGGGTTGAGTGCACTGGCGTTAAGCAAATTTTCCAGATCGCTGGGGCGGCGGGCGTCGTAATAGATCCCGGTTTTATCCAGCACCAGCGACAGCGGGGCCATCAGATCCGAGCCCAGACCTGACGAGCGGATATAGCCGTCTTCCATCCGCCATACCGGCAGGGATTTTTGTGCCGCCTGCGCCTGCCACTTCTCTTCGCCACGGGTACCCCAGACCACCATCGCCGTTGCGCCTTTATCGCGCTTCGAAAAAGTAAGCTGGTTTTCAGCGGTTTTGAGAAAGGGTTTCAGTACCGAGCATTTCCATAAGCTCAGGCCGGGTGCCCAGAGATGGCCACTGCGGGCAAGATTATGGCGACGCTGTAAAACCAGCCAGTCGATGACGGTGCGTAAATCCGTGGGCGCGCCGCTTACCGGGCAGCGGTAGCGGGTGTATCGCAGATAGGCGGCGGCGAATAGACTCTCCAGTGGCGCGGGCTGACGGCGCGCGGCAAGCGCCGCCGCACCGGCATGGCGATCGTCGGTGAGGCCCCATCCGGCGTACCAGGGCTGGCCGAAGCAGACCACAGGCTTACCGGCGAGCAGCGCCTCAAAGCCATATTGCGATGTCACCACATAGACCTTATCCACATGGCGCAGCAGCGACTGCGGGCTGACGTCACGGGCGACGAGCTGGATCTGCGCGTCGTTTCGCAAACTGGCGAAATAGCCTGCTTTTTTGCCGCACAGGACGTCCGGGTGAACCTTGACCAGAATGCGGGCGTCAGGGTGCTCTTGCCGCGCCGTCTCCAGCATGGCGTCGAAACTGGACGCATCGGCATTGCCCTTACTGACGGACACATCCCCGGCGGTTTGATCCACCACCAGAATCTGTTTTCCGGCCGCGTCGTCGGCAACCCAGGGCGCGGCCTGGTTATATTTGGAGAGATCGTAGCGAACGATGTCGGCCATCAGTTGGCGTGCGTCGTCAAACAGCGGCGCATTGCTGGCGGTATCCTGAATAAGAGATTCAAGCGCGCTGGGCGTCGATGCGTCGTAATACATACTCCGATCGTCGACCACCATCGACAACGGCGCACAGCCGTTAACGCCAAGCCCCAGCGAACGAATAAAACCATCTTCAAGACGCACCACGGGCAGCCCCGCGGCCTCGGCCAGGAGAGCAGGTTTATGGGCGCTTGGGCGGTAACCCCATACCGCGACGGCATCAATGCCTGGCGGTATGGGACGCTGTGACGACAATTTTTGGTGGGGGCCGGGAATGAAGCTTTCACGAAACGGAATGCGCCAGATACCCCCGGAAAAAATACCTAACACCGTTTCTCTCTCCCTGAATAACCCTGCCCACGTATGAGCAGGGCCGATGATTACAGCGTCAGAATGACTTTTGCCGCTACTGCCAGTTGATACAGAATGGTGGAAATACCGCGGGATACCTCGATGTTCTTCGAGTCGTACTTCGGTAACACCATAATCTCATCGCCCGGACGCATCTCTTTCACGTCATCGGCGTTCAGCGCCTCGCCGTTCTGGCGGATCACGATGATTTTCGAGTTACCCGACTTCTGTGTCAGACCACCGCATTTCTCGATGTACTCTTCCGGATCGAGCCCTTTTTCCCAGCTCACGGCGTTCGGGAACAGAACTTCCCCGTGGACCATCACCAGCGACGTTTTCTCCGGAATGCTGATCACATCGCCATCTTCCAGCAGCACCGAATCAATGTTTTTCTCATTCAGCACCACTTCGCCTTTCGGCACCACGGTGCGGGCTTTGGCGACGAAACGGCTAACCAGTTGCGCTTCCTGCATACGCAGGCGCGCTTCTTCCTGGGTAGAGGACTGGGCGGAAAGCGAAGCCTGCTCCAGTTTCTGCAACGATACGTCGAGCATCTCTTTTTGACGCAGCGCGACCGAGCGACGGTAAAGCTGGATGGCGTCCATCTGCGACATACTGTTCGGGCGCACCTGCGCCAGCACCTGACGCATGGTCGCGCCGTAAGGCAGCACGACCGCGTGCTCGCCGGAGTGCGCGCCTTCAATACGAACCTGAATAGTGCCTGCGTAGCGATCGGAGCTGACGACCAGCTTATCGCCATCCTGCAGGGAGCGGCCCGGGGCGGAGCTCAACGGAAAGTATTCGCTGCGCTTCATGGTGCCCTGCTGGCGAATAATCGTCATATGGGTGGCACCGGGTTTGGGACGCGCCCAGCTCAGGGCTTCGGTAACCGGAATCGAGCTATTGGCGAATTCAAAGTCATAACTGTTGAAGACATCGCCTTCGATGCTAAAGGTATGCTGACGCGGACCCACGACGATGGTATCGCCATCGGAAAACTGCGACAGCGCCAGGTTGCCGTTCAGTAAGAAGTCATACAGGTTAACCTGCGAACGTACACGGTTGCCGCGCTTCACCACAATATCCACATAGCTGCCGCGATCGCTGTCGACGCCGCCCGCTTTGCTCAGGTAAGAGAGCAGGGAATCGGACGCAACGCCGCCGTACAGGCCAGGGTTACGCACATAGCCGGTCACGAAAACTTTTACCGGCTGTGCCTGTACCAGCGAGGCATAGACGTTGACGTTCGCCTGATAGACTTCTTTCACTTTGCTGGTGACCAGCGTGTTCAACTGCCCGTTTGTGATGCCCGCGACTTTTAGTGGGCCGACGTTGGGCAGGAAAATGTTGCCCTTCGGATCGACGGTCAGCGCGCCGTCAAAGCTGAATGCGCCCCAGAGACGGATCTGAATGGTATCGCCCAGTCCAATCACGTAGCTCGGGTTGAAGCCGATGCTGGCGCCGCTGTCGGCGGTAGCCGAGGTGAACAGTTGCGCGCCAAACATGCGGCTCATCACGGCGGCGGTGGCAGGCGGCGGCGTGTTATCAAAACCACTGCTGGAAACGGCCTGTTGGTTCTGGCCGGGCAGTAAATCCGGCATCGGCGCGCCTGTAAGGTTCGGGTCGGCGTTGAGTCCGACGGCGGTGGCCTGGGCTATCTGGCAGGCCAGGGCGACGCAAATCCATTTTAATAATTTCATAGCGAACTCAGTGATGACTCTTCTTAATCTTTATGATCTTCAATAACCGCCAGCAGCAGTTTGATGGTGCCGAACAGCAGGCCGCAGACCAGCAGCCAGCTGGCGAGCAGGTATGGGATGTCCGGGAAACGGGATTCTTCAGGACGTTGCGGTGAACTGATAACCGACAGCACCTTCAGTTTGCGGGCCGCTTCAACACGCGTTTTCTCAATGGAGGTCAGCGCCAGCTTGTAGATTTCAGTGTCGAAAGCGACCTGTGACTTGATCTCTTCAAAGTCCACCGCCATCCGGTTGAGCCTGTGGCCGTCCGGCGCGGTGATCTTGCTTTTCTCTTCTTCAATCTGGGTGGCGAGCGAATCGATGGCGTTACGTGCGCTGACCACCTGCGGCGCATCTTCACGAAGATAGGTCAGCAAATTGCGCAGCTCGGCTTCCATCTGGATTTTCTGGCCCATCAGGGTGTTGACCAGCGTACTGGCGGCCAGCGCCTGGGCCTGCGGGTCGAGCACGTTGTTGCTGTTCTGATAGGTCAGCAGCATGCGCTTGCTGTCATCCAGTTTGGCACGCGCTTTTTCCATTTCGCTTTCGGCAAATTGCTGCTGATCGCGGGCGATGCGGTGGGAGAGCTCGTTAATAAAGCGCTCGGACTCTTTCAGCACCGCCTTGTTGAAACGTTGGGCGAACTCCGGGGTGAAACCCTGCGTCTGGATGGTCAGCAGGCCGTTCTTATCATCCCAGGAGACGGAAATCCGGTTCCGGTAATAATCGAGGAACTTCTCCGCTGTGACTTCATGCGGCAGATGATAGAAAAAATCCAGCCCGCTCTGGCTGAACGCTTCATGAAAATTAAGCTGTTTATCGAGGATCGCCAGCATATCCGGGGAGTTGATGTACTCCTTCAGATACAGCGCATCTTCCACTGAGCTGGGGTTGGATGCCCCTAACAACAGGCCGACGTTAAGGCTGCTGCCGTCGATATCACTGGCGCGTTTAATCGCAACCGTAGAATCACTGACGTAGCGGGGGTGACTAAAAATGACCAGATAGATAATCAACAACGCCATGGGCAGAAGAACCACGAGTTTTCCCAAATGGCGCTGTATAGTTTCCAGATTAATTACAGCCAGCCTGCGTTTCACTACCGGAAACCCGGTTTTTACTTTCTCAATAAACATGCCAGTTTCGTCATCTTCAGGAGCGGGTCGCGCTCGGTTTTTGTCGCGGGGAACCCCCGCAAAGACATTAGTTAAAAATACGCAGCAGCCCGACGATGTTGTCGTTTTCGGTGACCAGCAGAGATGAGACGCGGCGTTTTTGCATGATGGCTTCGGCTTCCGCCACCATCATCGCCGGGCTTATCGTCAACGGTTGACGGGTCATCATGGAAATGGCGGTGGTTTGCAGGAAGTTCTCTGTTTTTTCCATAAAACGGCGCAAATCGCCGTCGGTGATGATCCCGACAAGGCGGTTTTGTTCCGTTACTGCCACCATACCCTGGCAGCCGCCAGAAATGGCCTGAATGACCTGTTTGAAGTCGGCGCTGGCGTCGATAGTGGGTACCTGGTCGCTCATCACGTCGCTGACGCGGGTGAGCAGTCGGCGTCCCAGCGAGCCGCCGGGGTGGTAGCGGGCAAAATCGTCAGAACGAAAATGGCGTTTTTCCATCAGCGCAATCGCCAGCGCATCGCCAATCGCCATGGTTAAGGTGGTGGAGGTGGTCGGTGCCAGATTATTCGGGCAGGCTTCGCTGGCCATATGCAGCTCAAGTACCGCATCGGCATGTTTTGCCAGCGTGGATTGCCCGTTGTTGGTGATGGCCACAATGCGGTTGCCGAAGTTTTTCAGCGAGGGGATGAGTTTAAGGATCTCATCGGTTTCGCCGCTGGCGGAAATTAATATCAGTAAGTCGTAAGGCGTGATCATCCCGAGGTCGCCATGAAACGCTTCGGCGGGATGAATAAAGAAGCTGGGCGTGCCGGTGGAGGCCATGGTGGCCGACATTTTTCTGCCGACATGCCCGGATTTTCCCATGCCAGACAGGATCACGTGTCCTTTACATTCCAGCATCATTTTCAGGGCGACGGCGTACTGACCGGCGTCAAGCTGCTGAGACAGCGTGGTTAACGCCTGTCCTTGCTCGCTTAAGGTTCTTTGAACGGATTCAATCAGTGGGGAATCGACGGCGATTTGCGATAAGTCACTGCATTGCTGATCAAGCATACTCATTCCTTTGAAGGATGTTGCTGCCATCGGGGCTACAACAGCACGTAATCATTAAAATCGGTAATGGATCACTGGCCAGTTTCGTCTGCGGCGTCGTGCGGAGTGCTGAGGGATTAGCGTATCCAGAGCAATACCAGAAGAAAGTGAAAAATATTGCTAACGTTAATTTTCAGTTAAAACACTGGCGGTGTACCGGGGTACGACAAGCATGAGAAAAAGCAGGGGATTTTTAACACAGTAGAAGTGTGTAAACAAGGACAATAAGAAAATTCTGACATTTAGGTTAAGTTATGAAGAATATGACTTAAATCACACTGTTTACGCATAAATCTAAATGCTAAGGATAAATTATCCCTGAAAATCAAATGAATGCTCAACTGCCATTAATAGTGGGAAAAGCGGGATAAAAAAAGGCCCTCAGGTGAGGGCCTTTTTGCTTACTTGGCGATACGTTTGTATTTAATCCGCTTCGGCTCCAGCGCATCCGCGCCGAGGGTGCGTTTTTTATACTCTTCGTATTCGGTAAAGTTACCTTCGAAGAACTCAACTTTCCCTTCATCCTGATAATCAAGAATGTGGGTAGCGATACGGTCAAGGAACCAACGGTCGTGCGAGATAACCATCGCGCAGCCCGGGAATTCCAGCAGGGCGTTTTCCAGCGCACGCAGGGTTTCGATGTCCAGGTCGTTGGTTGGTTCATCGAGCAGCAACACGTTGCCGCCAACCTGTAACAGCTTCGCCAGGTGCAGACGGCCACGCTCACCGCCTGACAGTTCGCCCACGCGTTTGCCCTGGTCGACGCCTTTAAAGTTAAAGCGGCCAACATAAGCGCGGCTTGGCATTTCGGTGTTACCGATGCGCATGATATCCAGCCCGCCGGAAACTTCTTCCCATACGGTTTTGCTGTTATCCATGCTGTCACGGAACTGATCTACTGACGCCAGCTTAACGGTTTCGCCGAGGGTAATGGTGCCGCTGTCAGGCTGTTCCTGACCGGACATCATACGGAACAGCGTGGATTTACCCGCGCCGTTCGGGCCGATAATCCCGACAATCGCGCCTTTCGGCACTGAGAAGGTCAAATCGTCGATCAGAACGCGATCGCCATAGGACTTACGCAGGTTGGTGACTTCAACCACTTTGTCGCCCAGGCGCGGTCCCGGTGGAATAAACAGTTCGTTGGTTTCGTTACGTTTCTGGTATTCGGTGCTGTTAAGCTCTTCAAAACGCGCCAGACGGGCTTTGCCCTTGGACTGACGGCCTTTCGCGCCCTGGCGCACCCATTCCAGCTCTTTCTCGATAGACTTACGACGCGCCGCTTCCTGAGAAGCTTCCTGCGCCAGACGCTGATCTTTCTGTTCCAGCCAGGAAGAGTAGTTGCCTTCCCATGGAATACCTTCGCCACGGTCCAGCTCCAGGATCCAGCCAGCAACGTTATCAAGGAAGTAACGGTCGTGGGTGATCGCCACTACGGTGCCTTCGAAGTCGTGCAGGAAGCGCTCCAGCCAGGCGACGGATTCCGCATCCAGGTGGTTAGTCGGTTCGTCGAGCAGCAGCATGTCTGGTTTTTCCAGCAACAGGCGGCACAGCGCGACACGGCGGCGTTCACCACCAGAGAGGTTACCGATTTTGGCATCCCAGTCCGGCAGACGCAGCGCATCGGCGGCGCGTTCCAGCTGGATGTTCAGGTTGTGACCGTCGTGCGCCTGGATAATTTCTTCGAATTTACCCTGCTGTGCGGCCAGTTTATCGAAGTCGGCGTCCGGCTCGGCGTATTTTGCATACACCTCGTCCAGGCCTTTCAGTGCGTTCACGACTTCAGCAACCGCTTCTTCTACGGATTCGCGAACGGTGTGTTCGGTATTCAGCTGCGGCTCCTGCGGCAGGTAGCCGATTTTGATGCCCGGCTGTGGGCGCGCTTCGCCTTCGATATCGGTATCAATGCCCGCCATGATGCGCAGCAGCGTGGATTTACCGGCGCCGTTCAGACCCAGCACGCCGATTTTCGCGCCAGGGAAGAAGCTCAGAGAGATGTTTTTAAGAATATGGCGTTTCGGCGGAACCACTTTGCCGACACGATGCATGGTATAAACGAATTGAGCCACGTTGCGACTTCGCCTCTTTATATTCATTAATGATGTGATAAGTGGCGAAGTGTAGCCGTTTTCAACAGGTAATCCCAGCTTCGCGGGCGCGGAGTGTTACCTGGCGCGCTGCCCGTGATAAAAGTAAAAAAGTGTCCGTGACGTGGCGCAACCGCAAACCCCTGGTTAGCATAAAGTATCTCTTTAGCGCGGCATGATGCCGCAGCCGTTAATCCATCATGAGGGATTTCGAGTGGTGAAAGTTAAACAGACCGCCTGGCGCGTGCTGACTGCGGGCGTGTGTCTGATGGCCTTCAGCCAGAGCGTTTGGGCTGATTCGCTTGAAGCGCAGCGTAGCCGCTATGCGCAAATCAAACAGGCCTGGGACAGCCGCCAGATGGATACCGTGGCCCAGTTAATGCCCACCCTGACGGACTACCCGCTTTACCCCTATTTGCAGTATCGCCAGCTCACCGACGACCTGATGAATCAACCGGCGCTGGCGGTCACGCAGTTTGTCCGCGCCAATCCGACGCTGCCGCCCGCCAGAACACTGACCAGCCGCTTTGTGAACGAGCTGGCGCGTCGCGAAGACTGGCGCGGGCTGCTGGCGTTTAGCCCGCAACCGCCGGATGCGACGCAGGCGAAGTGCAACTATTACTATGCGAAGTGGAATACCGGCGATACCGCTGCCGCGTATAGCGGCGCAAAAGACATCTGGCTGACCGGGAAAAATCTGCCCTCGGCGTGCGATGCGCTGTTCTCCGCCTGGCGCAGTTCCGGGCAACAGGACCCGCTGGCTTACCTGGAGCGGATTCGCCTGGCGATGAAAGAGGGCAATACCCGTCTCGTTTCCAGCCTCGCCTCGCAGATGCCTGCGGATTATCAAACCATCTCCAGCGCGCTGGTCAGCCTGGCAAACGATCCTAATAGCGTGCTGACGTTTGTCAGAAGCGTCGGCGCTACCGATTTCACGCGGCAGATGGCGGCAGTCGCCTTCGCCAGCGTCGCTCGCCAGGATGCGGAAAACGCCCGGTTAATGATCCCATCGCTGGTGCAGGCGCAGCAGCTGAATGATGCCCAGGCCCAGGAGCTGAAAGATCTGGTGGCGTGGCGTCTGATGGGTGATGACGTCACCAGCGAGCAGGCGCGCTGGCGTGACGATGTTATTATGCGCTCGGAATCCACCTCGCTGATTGAACGACGGATACGTATGGCGTTAGGCACCGGCGACCGCGTCGGGCTGAACACCTGGCTGGCGCGACTGCCGATGGAAGCCAAAGAGAAAGACGAATGGCGCTACTGGCAGGCTGATTTGTTGCTGGAGCGCGGCCGCACGGAAGAAGCGACGCAAATCCTGCGTTCGCTGATGCAGCAGCGTGGTTTTTACCCGATGGCGGCGGCTCAGCGTTTAGACGAGGAATATCCGCTCCGGGTGGATAAAGCGCCTAAAGTCGACTCGGCGCTGTTCCAGAGTGCCGAAATGGCGCGGGTCCGCGAGTTAATGTACTGGGGGCTGGATAACACGGCACGCAGCGAGTGGGCGAATCTGATCACCAGCCGTCCCAGCCAGGAGCAGGCGGCGCTGGCGCGTTACGCTTTCGATCGCGACTGGTGGGATTTAAGCGTGCAGGCCACCATCGCCGGGAAACTGTGGGATCATCTCGAAGAGCGTTTCCCGCTGGCCTATGAAAACCTGTTTAAGCGCTACGTTAGCGGTAAAGACATTACGCAAAGCTATGCGATGGCGATTGCGCGCCAGGAAAGCGCCTGGAATCCGAAAGTGCGTTCACCGGTCGGCGCATCGGGGCTGATGCAAATCATGCCCGCCACCGCCGCCCATACCGTGCAGAAATTTGGTATTGCCGGTTACAGCGGTGTGAATCAACTGCTTGATCCCGAAACCAATATCAACATTGGCACCCAGTATCTGGAATCGGTCTATCAGCAGTTCGGTGATAACCGTATCTTTTCCTCTGCGGCTTACAATGCGGGGCCGGGAAGGGTGCGCACCTGGCTGGGTAACAGCGCAGGCAGAATCGATGCGGTGGCGTTTGTGGAAAGTATTCCTTTTTCAGAAACGCGCGGGTATGTGAAGAACGTCCTGGCTTATGACGCCTACTACCGCTATTTCATGGGCGATAAACCCTGGTTGATGACCCGGAATGAGTGGCAACGCCGTTACTGATGCTGAGCAATATGTTATGCTTCCGTACTAGTTGAATAGTATGACAGTAGGGCGGCATAACATGACTCAACCATCACCCTGGTCCGCAGCGCAGGATGAACAGAGCCAACAGGAATGGCTACGCTTTGTGGATCTCCTGAAGCAGTCCTTCGACAATCAGCTTCATCTTCCTTTATTAACCCTTCTCCTGACGCCGGACGAACGGACGGCGTTGGGAACGCGCGTGCGTATCATTGAGGAACTGCTGCGTGGCGAAATGAGCCAGCGTGAGCTGAAAAGCGAACTGGGCGCGGGCATCGCCACCATTACCCGCGGTTCCAACAGCCTGAAATCCGCGCCGGCGGAATTGCGGGCGTGGCTCGAAGAGGCACTGTTACATTCTCAGCGATAAACCGCGTTGTGAAAGGGCGAGAGCGCCAGTACTACCGCCTGGTGGTAAACGCTGCTGCGGGTGAGTGCGCCCGCCGTAAAGACGCCGATCGCGCCCTCTTTACGACCAATTTCACTAATGCCGGTGTAGGCCGACATCACCGGGCCGAGTGCCTGGCCCGCCCGCACTTTCTCGAGTATCACGGCAGGCAGCGGCAGAGTGGCGGAGCGGGCTTCGCCGCGCTGGTGCGCATTTTCGATGACGACCCAACTGAAGGTGCTGTCGTCGTCAATCCCCGCTTCAATCGCCACCCAAAAATCCGCATCCGGACATAATTCGCGGGCATTCGCCACCCGGTTACGTGCGCCGAGCCGCGTTTCATGATTTCCAAAGGGCTGTTCAGGTACGCCGCTCTCGACGTCTACTGAGGTGATATGGCAGGATCCTGGTGTGAAAATTTCGTTAAATGCCCGCAGAATCGCCTGAATTTTGGCTGGATTGGTGGTAGCGCAGATAACGTGGTACATAATATTTAACGTCTCGTCTAATCATTATCGTCGCAGTATAACGGATAAAAAGCATGTTACAGGTATACCTCGTTCGTCACGGTGAAACGCAGTGGAATGCGGAACGTCGCATTCAGGGCCAGTCAGACAGCAAACTCACAGAGAAAGGTGAGCGTCAGGCTTATCAGGTGGGGGAACGCGTCAAAACGCTTGGGATTACGCATGTGATCGCGAGCGATTTGGGGCGGACGCGCCGCACGGCGGAGATTATCGCTGATGCCTGCGGCTGCGAGGTGACCTACGATCCGCGTCTGCGTGAGCTGGATATGGGCGTGCTGGAACAACGCCATATTGATGCGTTGACGGAAGAAGAAGAAGGCTGGCGTCGCCAGTTGGTCAACGGTACCCAGGATGGCCGCATTCCTGATGGCGAGTCGATGTTTGAACTCAGCGAGCGTATGCACGCGGCGTTGAATGCCTGCCTGGCGTTGCCGAAAGGGAGCCGCCCGCTGCTGGTCAGCCACGGTATGGCGTTGGGCTGCCTGGTGAGTACCATCCTCGGCCTGCCGGCCTGGGCGGAACGCCGCTTACGCTTGCGTAACTGTTCTATTTCCCGCGTCGATTATCAGGAAAGTGCGTGGCTGGCATCGGGCTGGGTAGTGGAAACAGCGGGAGACGTCTCGCATCTGGACGCTCCCGCGATGGATGAATTGCAGCGTTAAGTGCGAACCGGGATCAGGTAATCGCAACGCAACTGGATTGGGCGCACGCCGCGTTTAGTATCTTCTGCGGGGAAGTAGCGCTCAATATCCACACCGCGGCGGCGCGTCAGCCCCAGCGCGGGCATGACGGTGCTGTAAAGGAAAAAGATATATTCCTGTAAGCCTGTTCCCAGCCCTTCGTAGGTAAACTGAACATAGTCGCCGCCTTCTACCGTGACCGGATGGCAATCCTGAATATGACCGTTAATCAGTTCCGGTGAGAGCGCGGTGGTGTAGAACACTTCCTGATCGTCATCTTTATCCGGGCTGGGTCGGGATTCGTTCAGGCCATACAGCACCGGCGGGATATCCGGTGAATTGCCCAAAAACGCCTGCCAGAAATGTATCCGCATTTCGTGCCGCAATTCCGCCATTTCTTCCAGCGAACAGACATAGCTTTGCGTTAAGCCCACCAGATGAAGATCGGATAGCGTAACGAACTGGTGAGTGGGCAGCGGCTCGTCATCCAGTTTCAGGGGAGAACGCATACCCCATGCGCTCCAGTCCGAGGAACGGCGGTATAGCGCGGGCGTGACCGAAAACTGTTTTTTAAAAGCGCGAGTAAAAGTTTGCTGTGAGTCGAAACGATATTGTAAGGCAATATCCAGAATAGGCCGCGAAGTCAGGCGCAGCGCAACGGCGGATTTTGACAGGCGGCGCGCCCGAATATAAGCGCCAATCGCATGCCCGGTAACATCCTTAAACATTCGTTGAAGGTGCCACTTGGAATAACCCGCTTTCGCCGCCACATTATCGAGAGACAGGGGTTGATCAAGATGGCTTTCCAGCCAGCTTAATAAATCGCGAATAATCCCGGCCTGGTCCATATAGTTTCCTCATCCGTCAAAACACCTACCTGTTTTTGGTAGCGGATAGTAGCATTCTTTATTCTTTTAACGCTGGATGTTTTTTTTAACAAAATGTGCCAGGTTTGGCTTACGTGTATTCCTGGTTTTAATCATAACGTGAAATTTAAAGAATTTTATATCACACATTAAATAGTTACACATCGTAACAAACTGGATTGTTAACATGATGAAATATAAAGCATTAGCGTTACTGGTATTATGCACCGGCTTTAATGTTAATTTGCACGCCGAAGAAATTGGCTCGGTAGATACCGTATTTAAATGGTTAGGACCGGATCACAAAATCGTGGTGGAAGCCTTTGACGACCCCGATGTGCAGAATGTGACCTGCTATATTAGCCGCGCGAAAACCGGTGGTATTAAAGGCGGCCTTGGCCTGGCTGAAGATACCGCCGATGCGGCTATTTCCTGCCAGCAGGTTGGGGCGATAGCGCTTTCAGATAAAATCAAAAGCGGAAAAGCGCAGGGCGAAGTGGTATTCCGAAAACGCACGTCGCTGGTATTTAAAAAACTTCAGGTGGTGCGTTTTTATGATATGAAGCGTAACGCCCTCGTTTATCTTACTTATTCAGATAAAGTGGTTGAAGGATCGCCAAAGAACGCGCTGAGCGCCGTGCCGATCATGCCCTGGAATACCCCGCAACAGCCGTAAAGGAAAGCCACATGATCCCCTCCCTCATCTGGCTGGTGGAAGATGAAATCAGCATCAGCGAAACGCTGGGCTACGTATTGCAACAGGAAGGTTTCCGCGTACGTACCTTTGAACGGGCGCTGCCCGCGCTTGCCGCGTTTCAGGCGGAACCACCGGATTTAGCCATTCTGGATGTGGGCTTGCCGGATATCAGCGGGTTTGAACTGTGTCGCCAGTTGCTGGGCAAAAATCCGGCATTACCGGTGCTGTTCTTAACCGCCCGCAGCGATGAGGTGGATAAACTGCTGGGGCTGGAAATCGGGGCGGATGATTATGTGGCGAAACCCTTCTCGCCGCGCGAAGTGTGCGCACGTGTTCGGACGATCCTGCGCCGCGTCAGGCGCGTCCCGGAAGCCGACACGCTCTGTAAAGTGGGCTCGTTCGAACTCAATGAACTGGCCGCGTCCGTGACGTGGTGCGGCGTGCCGTTAAAACTGACGCGCTACGAATATCTGCTGTTAAAGACGCTTCTTCAGTCGCCGGGTCGCGTATTTTCGCGCCAGCAGTTAATGGATCATGTGTGGCAGGACGCTCAGGAAAGCTTTGATCGCACCGTGGATACGCATATCAAGACCCTGCGCGCCAAGCTGCGCGAGATTAACCCGGACCTGTCGCCCATCAATACCCATCGCGGTTTAGGTTATAGCCTGGTGGTGTGTTAATGCGTATCGGCATGCGCCTGCTGCTGGGCTATTTTTTGATTGTCGCGGTGGCAGCGTGGTTTGTGATTTCTATTTTTGGCGAAGAGATCAAACCCGGCGTACGCCGCGCCACAGAAGGCATGCTCAACGACTCCGCGACGCTATTGGCTGAGATTGCCCGCGATGATTTGCTGTCCGGCCAGCCTGCTCAGGGCAATCTGGCGCGTGCATTTGCCCGGCTGAATAATCGCCCGATTAACGCCAATATTTCCGGAATTGTGAAAAACAAAAATGAGTACCGGGTATACCTTACCGATGCGGCCGGGAAAGTGGTTTACGATTCCTCTGGTCAGGCGACAGGCCAGGACTATTCGCGCTGGAACGATGTCTGGCTCACCCTTCGGGGCGAATATGGCGCGCGCAGTTCACAACGCGATCCGAACGATCCGCAAAGCACGGTTATGTATGTGGCCGCTCCGGTAAGGGACAATGGCCGTATCATTGGTGTGTTAACGGTGGGCAAACCCAACAGCGCCATGGAGCCGGTGATCCGCCGCAGTCAACGGCGTATTCTCATCGCCGGGGCCATTCTGCTGGGCATTGCGCTGTTAATCGGCCTGGGCGTAGCGCTCTGGATCAACCGCTCTATCGGCAAGCTGGTGCGTTATGCCGAAGCTGTTACCCACGATCGACCGGTTCAGTTGCCTGATCCCGGCAGCAGCGAATTACGCAAGCTGGCTTATGCGCTGGAAGAGATGCGCATCCGCCTTGAAGGCAAGAACTACATAGAACACTACGTTCACGCCTTAACCCATGAATTAAAAAGCCCGCTCGCTGCGATACGCGGCGCTGCGGAGATCTTACGGGAAGCGCCGCCGCCCGACGTCATCGCCCGCTTCAGTGAAAACATTCTCCAGCAAAATGCCCGAATGCAGGTGTTAATTGAAAAACTGCTTCAGCAGGCCAAACTGGAAAACAAACTCGAGATTGAGTTGCGCCCGGTTGCTTTGCCAGCGCTGTTTAACGAACTCATTGAAAATCACCAGACCCAGGCTCTGACGCGCCAGATAACGTTGAGTGTCGAAACGAAAAATGTGGCAGGTGTAGCGGTGGCTGGCGATCGGGATTTGCTTTGTCAGGCGATTAGCTGCCTCATTGATAATGCGCTGGATTTCACCCCGCCGGGCGGCACGGTCAGCGTGCATGCCCAGTCTGATGCCGATAGCCTGACGATTTTCGTGACGGATAACGGCAGCGGGATCCCGGACTTTGCGTTACAGAAGGTGTTCGAACGCTTTTATTCTTTGCCCCGTGCCAGCGGGCTTAAAAGTAGCGGCCTTGGGCTGGCGTTTGTGCAGGAAGTCGCCCGTCTGCACAGGGGCACAGTGACGCTGTGCAATCGTCCTGAGGGCGGAGCTGAAGCGAGTATCCGGTTACCTCGCGCCTGACTTCACCGTTTCTTCACATAACTTCATTTAGTCCCCATTTTCGCCGCGTAAAGTGCCCTCAATTCAAAGGAGGGTTTATGTTTAAGTCACCGCTTTTTATTAAGATTTTGGTTCTGATCGGTAGCCTGGTTTTACTCCTGGTACCGCTGTCGATGCTCAAGGGATTAATCAACGAACGATCGGAATACCGCAATGATGTTGAGAATTCTCTCGAACAAAGCACCAGCGGCCCGCAAAAACTACTTGGGCCGCTGATTGCGGTACCGATTACGGAAATGATTTCAGTGCAGGAAGACGGGAAGGACGTTAGCAAACCGTCGAGTTTTATTCGTTATTATCTCCCGGACACGCTGAACATTGACGGCAATCAGGCCGTTGAAACGCGTCATATTGGTATCTACGACGGGCAAATCTGGCATACCAGCATGAACATTCGCGCCCAGTTTTCGACCAATAATTTTAAGGAATGGAAGAAACCGGGAGTTGAAATAGGTCAGCCTTTTATCGTCATGGCCGTCAGTGATTCCCGCGGGTTGGTAAAGGTGGAAAAGGTATCCGTTAATGAGGCGCAATTAACGGATATAGAGCCAGGCACAGGGCTTGCCGCGTTAAAACAGGGTATCCATGTGAAAATCCCCGAATCCGTTTATCAGGATGATCAGCTAACGTTATCGCTTACGCTAAATCTCATGGGGACAGGGACATTTTCCGTCGTGCCGCTTGGACGACAAAGTGAGTTGTCATTGACCAGCAACTGGCCGCATCCCGGATTCCTTGGAGACTTTCTTCCCCAGACGCGTGAGGTCAGCGCCAGCGGCTATCAGGCGTTATGGCAAAGCTCATGGTTCGCAAACAACATCAATGCCACCTTCGAAGAGGGTGCCGATCTTTATCGTGAGATCAACACGTTACCTGCATTTAGCGTAACGGTCGAAACGCCAGCCGATCAATATCAGCTCATAGACCGGGCAGTAAAATATGCGGTTCTGCTGATAGCAATGACATTTATGGCGTTTTTTATCTTTGAAACCTTAACGGCAACGGTGATGCACCCCATGCAATACCTGCTGGTGGGGATGTCGTTAGTGATGTTTTATCTGGTTCTTTTAGCGCTGTCGGAACACATTGGCTTCAATCTGGCCTGGTTAAGCGCCAGCCTGGTTTGCGCATTCATTAATGGCATTTATCTTCAGGCAGTACTTAAAGGATGGAAACGAAGCCTGGGGTTCAGCGCAGGTTTATTAACGCTGGATATGGTGCTGTGGCAACTGCTTCGTTCGCAGGAAAGCGCGCTTTTGTTGGGAACCGGGGTTCTGCTGGTGGTATTGACGTCAGTGATGTTTCTGACGCGTCACATCGACTGGTATGCCCTGTCAATGCGTTCGCCACGGGGTAAACCGCAAGCGGCGCAGGATAGACAAAGCGTTAAGACCGTTGATGACGGGAACGCAGACGATCGTGACCGGCTGTGGAAGTAAAACAAAAGGGCGGAATATCCGCCCTTTTTGTATTTCTTAGCCAGCAGGATTATTCCTGCAGGTCACCACAAAAACGGTAACCTTCGCCGTGGATGGTGGCGATAATCTCCGGCGTGTCCGGCGTGGATTCGAAGTGTTTACGAATACGGCGGATAGTCACGTCAACGGTGCGATCGTGCGGCTTCAGCTCGCGGCCGGTCATTTTTTTCAGCAGTTCCGCACGGGACTGGATCTTGCCCGGGTTTTCGCAGAAATGCAGCATGGCGCGGAATTCGCTGCGCGGCAGTTTGTACTGCTCGCCGTTAGGGCTAACCAGCGAACGGCTGTTGATATCCAGCTCCCACCCGTTGAACTTGTAGCTTTCCACGTTGCGACGCTCTTCGCTGATGGTGCCAAGATTCATGGTACGCGACAGCAGGTTACGGGCACGGATGGTCAGTTCACGCGGGTTGAATGGCTTGGTGATATAGTCGTCTGCGCCGATTTCGAGGCCGAGGATTTTATCGACTTCGTTATCACGCCCTGTCAGGAACATCAGCGCCACGTTTGCTTGTTCACGCAGTTCACGCGCCAGCAACAGGCCATTTTTGCCCGGCAGGTTGATGTCCATAATCACCAGATTAATATCGTTATCAGAGAGGATTTGATGCATCTCAGCGCCATCGGTGGCTTCAGACACATCGTAGCCTTCTGCTTCGAAAATGCTTTTTAACGTGTTGCGTGTTACCAACTCGTCTTCAACAATAAGAATGTGCGGGGTCTGCATGTTTGCTACCTAAATTGCCAACTAAATCGAAACAGGAAGTACAAAAGTCCCTGACCTGCCTGATACATGCCGAAAATTAACATGCCCGGCGTAACATGACTAAAGTACGTAATTGCGTTCTTGATGCACTTTCCATCAACGTCAACAACATCATTAGCTTGGTCGTGGGTACTTTCCCTCTGGACCCGACGGTGTCAAAAACGGCTGCCATCCTAACCATTTTAACAGCAACATAACAGGCTAAGAGAAAGGCGACACCTAATAAAACTACGCTTCGTTGACATATATCAAAATCAATTGTAGCACGATAACAATTTCTTGAAATCTGACTCTCTGAAACTGCGAAACCATCACAATTCTGCAAACTATCGGGTAGTTTCTTATCTCAACTAATTAATAGACTGAATCAGATTACAAGGCAATATATTGTCAAAATTTATTCATGATAAACAGGATGATATCATACTTTTATTAACAATTTCCTTTAAGATTTGATTTAGGAATTATTAAATAAAGCTGATAGGAACAGCTGTTCAAATAATGCGCTTTTTGTTACCATAATGTAAATTATCGCCGCGTAATATGTTGAACTGTATCACGTTTTTTCGTCATTTATTGGCATAAGAGAGAGCAATGCAATTCCCAATAATTCTGGTTTCCCCCGCCAGGCCTGAGAATATCGGCGCAGCTGCACGCGCCATGAAAACAATGGGTTTTAACCAATTACGCATTGTCGCAAGCGATGCGCATCTTCAGCCCGCGACACGCTGGGTTGCTCACGGAGCAGGCGATATTATTGATAATATTCAGGTTTATTCGACGCTTGCTGATGCCGTCACTGATATGGACTTTATCATCGCCACCACTGCACGAAGCCGCGCCAAATTTCACTATTACGCCACGCCTGAACAACTGGTGCCGTTATTACGCGAAAAGCAGCAATGGATGAGCCGTATGGCGCTGGTATTTGGTCGGGAAGATTCTGGTTTAACTAATGAAGAGCTGGCGCTGGCGGATATTTTAACCGGTGTCCCGATGGTCGCGGATTATCCTTCACTCAATTTAGGCCAGGCGGTGATGGTGTATTGCTACCAATTAGCATCATTAATGCAAACGGCGCCTGTTTCCATTTCGCCCGATCAGAACAGGCAACTTGATGCGTTGCGCGACCGGATGACCGGATTACTGGAGAAATTGAATGTGGCCGATGACAATAAAATGTCTGACTGGCTCACCCAGCGGTTAGGGCTTCTGGAACAGCGCGATACGGCAATGTTGCACCGTTTGCTGCATGATATTGAAAAAAAGCTCGCCGAGTAAAATATCAACCAATGCTTTATAAGTAGTGTTTTAATTCGCCCGTGAATGCATGAACTCTTTATAAACCCTATTTTGTGAGCGCGGGCAGTAGGGTTGAGGGTGGTTACGTAGGGTAACTAATTGAGAAATTCATTGACTTGGCGCAACAGATACTTTAACCAATAGAGCACAGCAACCGAAATAAGATATAGAGCACACAACATCCATGATGCGTATCAGCCTGAACACCATTATTACAACCACCACCATTACCACAGGTAACGGGGCGGGCTGACGCGTACAGGAAAAACTGAAAAAAGCCCGCACCTGAACAGTGCGGGCTTTTTTTTCGACCAGAAATCAAGGGGTAATAACCATGCGAGTGTTGAAATTTGGCGGTACATCAGTGGCGAATGCGCAACGTTTTTTGCGTGTAGCCGACATTCTGGAAAGTAATGCCAGACAGGGGCAGGTGGCGACGGTTCTCTCTGCCCCGGCGAAAATTACTAACCATCTGGTGGCAATGATCGAAAAAACCATCGGAGGGCAGGATGCGCTGCCAAATATCAGCGATGCGGAAAAAATCTTTGCCGATCTGCTTAACGGCCTGGCCGCTGAACAGCCCGGTTTCCCTCTGGCGCAATTAAAGGCTCTGGTTGACCAGGAATTTGCCCAGATTAATCATATCCTGCACGGCATCAGCCTGTTGGGGCAGTGCCCGGACAGTATCAATGCCGCCTTAATTTGCCGCGGCGAAAAATTGTCGATTGCCATCATGGCCGGCCTGCTTGAAGCGCGCGGTCATAAGGTCAGCGTTATCGATCCGGTTGAAAAACTGCTGGCGGTGGGCCATTACCTCGAATCCACCGTGGATATCGCAGAATCCACACGTCGTATCGCCGCCAGCCGTATTCCAGCCGATCACATGATCCTGATGGCCGGTTTCACGGCGGGAAATGAGAAGGGCGAACTGGTGGTATTGGGCCGTAACGGTTCCGATTATTCCGCTGCCGTATTAGCCGCCTGTTTGCGCGCCGACTGTTGCGAGATCTGGACCGATGTCGACGGCGTTTATACCTGCGACCCGCGCCAGGTCCCGGATGCCAGGCTGCTGAAGTCGATGTCGTATCAGGAAGCCATGGAGCTTTCCTATTTCGGCGCCAAAGTTCTCCACCCCCGCACCATTGCTCCTATCGCCCAGTTCCAAATCCCTTGCCTGATTAAAAATACCGGAAACCCACAAGCGCCAGGCACCTTAATTGGCGCCAGCAGCGATGAAGACGGCCTGCCGGTAAAAGGCATCAGCAATCTGAATAATATGGCGATGTTCAGCGTCTCGGGCCCCGGCATGAAGGGCATGGTCGGCATGGCGGCGCGGGTTTTCGCCACCATGTCCCGGGCGGGCATTTCAGTGGTGTTAATTACGCAGTCCTCTTCTGAATACAGCATCAGCTTTTGCGTTCCGCAGGCCGACAGCGCCCGGGCGCAACGGGCAATGCAGGATGAATTCTATCTGGAATTGAAAGAGGGCCTGCTGGAGCCGCTGGCCGTGATGGAGCGTCTGGCGATCATCTCCGTAGTGGGTGACGGCATGCGGACATTACGCGGCATTTCCGCCAAGTTTTTCGCCGCGCTGGCACGCGCCAACATCAACATTGTCGCTATTGCCCAGGGGTCATCCGAACGGTCTATTTCCGTGGTCGTCAGTAATGATGATGTCACTACGGGCGTGCGCGTGACGCACCAGATGTTGTTTAACACCGATCAGGTGATCGAAGTGTTTGTCATTGGCGTCGGCGGCGTTGGCGGCGCGCTACTGGAGCAGTTGAAACGTCAGCAGAACTGGTTGAAGCAAAAGCATATCGATTTACGCGTCTGCGGCGTGGCCAACTCCAAAGCCTTGCTCACCAATGTCCACGGGCTGGATCTGGAAAACTGGCGCGACGCGCTGGGCCAGGCGTCAGAGCCGTTCAACCTTGGGCGCCTGATCCGCCTCGTGAAAGAGTATCACCTGTTGAATCCGGTGATTGTCGACTGTACGTCCAACCAGGCCGTGGCCGATCAGTATGCGGATTTCCTGAGTGAAGGGTTCCATGTCGTCACACCGAACAAGAAAGCCAACACTTCGTCGATGGATTACTACCATCAACTGCGTCAGGCAGCAGCGAAATCGCGCCGTAAATTCCTGTATGACACTAACGTTGGCGCGGGCTTGCCGGTTATCGAAAACCTGCAAAACCTGCTCAATGCGGGGGATGAGTTGCAGCGTTTCTCCGGCATTCTGTCCGGGTCGCTGTCATTCATTTTCGGCAAGCTGGACGAAGGAATGACGCTTTCAGAAGCTACCGCCATGGCGCGAGAAATGGGATATACCGAGCCAGACCCGCGTGACGATCTCAGTGGGATGGACGTGGCGCGCAAATTGTTAATTCTGGCGCGTGAAACCGGGCGCAGCCTTGAGCTTTCCGATATTGTTATTGAACCGGTACTGCCTGCGAGCTTTGACGCCGAAGGCGATGTCGCTGACTTTATGGCGCGTCTGAACCAGTTGGATGACGACTTCTCTTCGCGAGTCGCCCAGGCGCGTGATGAAGGCAAAGTGTTGCGCTATGTCGGCGTTATTGAAGAAGACGGCACCTGCCGCGTCAAAATCGCCGCCGTCGACGGCAACGATCCGCTCTACAAAGTGAAAAATGGCGAAAACGCCCTGGCGTTTTACAGCCACTACTATCAGCCGTTGCCGCTGGTTCTGCGCGGTTATGGCGCAGGGAACGATGTTACCGCTGCGGGCGTTTTCGCCGATTTGCTGCGCACCCTGTCATGGAAGTTAGGAGTTTAAGATGGTCAAAGTGTATGCCCCGGCCTCCATTGGCAACGTCAGCGTGGGGTTTGATGTTTTAGGCGCGGCGGTCACCCCCGCGAGCGGCGAGCTGTTGGGCGATTGCGTGACGGTGGAAGCGGCGGATCGGTTCTCGTTAACCAACCGCGGGCAGTTTGTCAGTAAATTGCCCAGCGAACCGCGTGAAAATATCGTTTATCAGTGCTGGGAGCGTTTTTGCCAGGAAATCGGGAATAACGTTCCGGTAGCCATGACCCTGGAAAAAAATATGCCTATCGGCTCCGGCCTGGGTTCCAGTGCCTGCTCTGTGGTGGCAGGTCTGATGGCAATGAATGAATTTTGCGGCAAACCGCTGAACGACACGCGTTTGCTGGCGCTAATGGGTGAGCTGGAAGGCCGCATTTCCGGCAGCATCCATTACGATAACGTCGCGCCTTGCTTTTTAGGCGGGCTGCAATTGATGCTGGAAGAGAACGGCATTATCAGCCAACAGGTGCCAGGCTTTGATGACTGGTTGTGGGTAATGGCCTATCCGGGCATTAAAGTTTCGACCGCCGAAGCGCGGGCGATTTTACCGGCGCAGTATCGCCGTCAGGATTGCATCGCCCATGGCCGCTACCTGGCCGGTTTCATCCATGCCTGCCATACCCGTCAACCGGAACTGGCGGCGAAGCTGATGCGCGATGTCATTGCCGAACCGTATCGCACCAAATTATTGCCGGGCTTTAGCCAGGCGCGTCAGGCGGCGGCGGATATCGGCGCGCTGGCCTGCGGCATTTCGGGCTCCGGCCCGACGCTGTTTGCGGTATGCGATAACCCGGAAACGGCGCAGCGTATGGCGGACTGGCTACAACAACACTACCTGCAAAATCAGGAAGGCTTTGTACATATTTGCCGTCTGGACACGGCAGGCGCACGAGTACTGGGATAACGTATGAAACTCTATAATCTGAAAGATCATAATGAACAGGTCAGCTTTGCGCAGGCCGTTACGCAAGGGCTTGGCAAAAATCAGGGCCTCTTTTTCCCGCACGATTTACCGGAATTCACGCTCACTGAAATCGATGAGATGCTCAAACTCGATTTCGTTTCACGTAGCGCAAAAATCCTCGCGGCGTTCATCGGCGATGAGATCCCGCAGGACGTTCTCGAAAGCCGCGTACGCAGCGCCTTCGCGTTCCCGGCGCCGGTGAAAAGCGTCGAGCCGGACATTGGCTGCCTGGAGTTATTCCATGGGCCGACGCTGGCGTTTAAAGATTTCGGCGGGCGCTTTATGGCGCAAATGCTGACGCACATCAGTGGCGATAAGCCGGTGACCATTTTAACCGCCACTTCCGGCGATACCGGCGCAGCCGTGGCCCACGCGTTTTACGGTCTGAAAAACGTACGGGTCGTGATCCTCTATCCGCAAGGCAAAATTTCGCCGCTTCAGGAAAAACTGTTCTGTACGCTGGGCGGCAATATCGAGACCGTCGCGATTGATGGCGACTTCGATGCCTGTCAGGCGCTGGTGAAACAGGCTTTTGACGATGAAGAGTTAAAAGTGGCGCTCGGTCTGAACTCCGCCAACTCTATTAACATCAGCCGTCTGCTGGCGCAGATCTGTTATTACTTCGAAGCCGTGGCGCAATTGCCCCAGGAAGCCCGCAACCAGCTGGTGGTTTCGGTTCCCAGCGGCAACTTCGGCGATCTCACTGCCGGGCTGCTGGCCAAATCGCTCGGACTGCCGGTTAAACGCTTTATTGCCGCGACCAATGCCAACGACACCGTGCCGCGTTTTCTGCAAAACGGCGAATGGCAACCGAAAGCGACCGTTGCGACGTTGTCTAATGCCATGGACGTTTCCCAGCCGAATAACTGGCCGCGCGTGGAAGAGTTGTTCCGCCGTAAAGTATGGCGCTTAAACGAGCTGGGCTATGCTGCGGTAGATGACAGCGTGACTCAGGAAACGATGCGGGAACTGAAAGCGGGCGGCTATGTGTCTGAACCGCATGCGGCGATTGCTTATCGGGCGCTGCGCGACCAGCTTCGTCCTGGGGAATACGGCCTGTTCCTCGGCACGGCGCACCCGGCAAAATTCAAAGAGAGCGTGGAGTCGATCCTTGGGGAGACGCTGGATCTGCCAAAAGAGCTGGCGGAACGCGCTGATTTACCGTTGTTATCACATCAGTTGCCGGCAGATTTTGCGGCATTACGCCAGTTGATGATGACCCGCGCCTGATAACAGGTTTTAAGGTCCAGGCCCGGTCAGCGCAAGCGGCCGGGCCTTTTTATCCGCCGCAGCATTAGCGCTCGTGACGCTTAAAGACCAGTTCCGTCTCGTTTGACAGGTTTTGATCCCAGACGTAGCCGTCCACATCGAAGCGGGTGAGTTGTTCCGGCAGGCTCAGACGATTTTCAATCACGTAGCGGCTCATCAGGCCACGCGCCTTTTTAGCGTAAAAACTAATGACTTTAAATTTGCCGTTTTTCTCATCAAGGAAAACCGGCTTAATGATTTTCGCGTTCAGTTTCGCCGGGCGCACCGCTCTAAAATACTCATCGGATGCGAGATTAATCAGAACATTGTCGCCCTGCGCCGCCAGCGCTTCGTTCAGCGTATGGGTAATGATCTCGTCCCAGAAGGCATACAGATCGGCACCTTTGGCGTTGTGCAGTTTGATGCCCATTTCCAGCCGGTAAGGCTGCATCAGATCCAGCGGACGCAACACGCCGTATAAGCCCGATAACATCCGTAAATGACGCTGGGCAAAGTCAAAGTCCGCTTCGCTGAAGGTGTCGGCCTGAAGGCCGGTATACACATCGCCTTTAAAAGCCAGAATCGCCTGGCGTGCGTTGTCAGGGGTGAAATCCGGATGCCAGTCGTGAAAGCGTGTCGCATTCAGCGAGGCGATTTTATCGCTGACGCCCATCAACGTCTTAATCTGCGCTTCCGATAAATTCCGCGCTTCGCCAATTAACTGCTGCGAATATTCCAGCAGTTCAGGTTGGGTATAACGCCTGGTCGCCAGCGGGCTTTGATAATCCAGCGTTTTTGCAGGTGAAATCAGTAACAGCATTGCTTTTCCTTACAGGCTTTTTGGTGACTGTAACAAATTTTGGCGTAAAGGTGACCAATGGGTGCAATCAGTTTGTGTTCACTCACGCGGGAGATCCTCCCAGACGTCAGGCGCAAGATGAGGCTGGATTTCAGGAAATCGCGCCGGATCGAAATGCGGTTTGATGCCCATCTTCCGTTGGCGCAGGTAATCCGACGCGATGGTTTTCACCACCGGTGACAGCAGCAGAATCGCCGTCAGGTTCGTCAGCGCCATTAATGCCATCGTGATATCCGCCAGATGCCAGATCAGGGATACGCTGATGACCGAGCCCAGTAGCATCATCACGACGACACTCGCGCGCAACAGCCAGACGTTGCGGCGACTGTCGAGGCGCAAAAAGACCAGGTTATTTTCGGCATACGCATAATTAGCGATGATGGAAGTGAATGCGAACAAAAATACCACCACACCTAAATAGCCGCTGGCCCAGTGACCCGTCAGAGAAACCAGCGCATGCTGGACTAATAAAATGCCTGCGTCCGGGGTAAGGGATTTTTCCGGCAATCCGGCGATCAGAATAATCATCGCCGTGGCGCTGCAAACGACGATGGTATCAATAAACACGCCGATCATCTGAACGATGCCTTGCGCAGCAGGGTGGGGGGGCCATGACGACGCAGCCGCAGCCGCGTTCGGCGTCGATCCCATTCCCGCTTCATTGGAAAACATTCCGCGTTGAAAGCCGCTGGTCAGGGCCTGGCTTAGGGTATACCCCATCACGCCGGAGGCCGCTTCCTGAAAACCAAATGCACCGGTGAAAATGAGATGAAAAACCTGCGGTAGTTTTTCGAAATGCCATACCATCACCACCAGGCCTGTTAGTACCCATATGCCAGCCATCATGGGCACGAACCACTGCGCCAGGCGCGCAATACCGCGAATTCCGCGTATGCAGACCAGCATCGTGAGTGCCGCCAGTACGCTGACCGTCAACCATTTTGGAATATGCCAGGCGTGGTCTAACGCGAAGGCGACGGCGCTGGCCTGAACCGTGTTAAAGATCAGACCAAACGAGAGCAGTAAAAACACCGAAAACAGCACACCCATCCAGCGCATGCCCAGTCCGCATTCCATATACCAGGCGGGACCGCCGCGAAACTGACCGTGGCGATCGCGGGTTTTATAAAGTTGCGCAAGCGAGCACTCCGCAAAAGATGTCGCCATCCCGATCAGCGCCGTGACCCACATCCAGAACACTGCGCCGGGGCCGCCCATGGAGATCGCCAGCGCGACGCCAGCGATATTGCCGCTGCCGACGCGTGCCGCCAGGCTGGTGCACAGCGCCTGGAATGCGGTTATGCCGTCGGACTGGCGGATAAAACTCTTCTTTAAGGCGCGGCCAAAAAAGCGAACATAGCGGAACTGAACAAAGCCGCTGCGCCACGTGAACCAGATCCCGGCGCAGAACAACAGGTAAATCAGGGCTGATCCCCAGAGTATCTCGTTGATAAATGATAAAAAATCCGCCATTCACATCCCTCTTGATAAAACCCTGCGGTTTGCGCAACACGGCCCACCGCTGTCCGTCCTGATACTTTGCAGACTATCGATTACAGCAGTTTATCACACTGTATTCGCCCGAATTGCTGCGGTTGCGCTGCCCGGGCGTCGTGTTATCATCATCCCAGACCGATTACATCCCCCTAACACGCAGTTTTGAAGAGACTTCTATTATGACGGACAAATTGACCTCCCTTCGTCAGTTCACAACCGTAGTGGCTGATACCGGAGATATCGCGGCAATGAAGCTGTATCAGCCGCAGGATGCAACCACCAACCCTTCTTTGATTCTGAACGCTGCGCAAATCCCTGAGTACCGTAAACTGATTGACGATGCGGTTGCCTGGGCGCGTGCGCAAAGCGATTCCCGCGAGCAACAAATTGTTGATGCGTCAGATAAACTGGCCGTGAACATCGGTCTGGAAATTCTGAAGCTGATCCCGGGCCGTATCTCCACCGAAGTTGACGCGCGTCTTTCTTACGACACCGAAGCCAGCATTGTTAAAGCCAAACGTCTGATCAAACTGTATAACGACGCGGGCATCAGCAACGATCGTATCCTGATCAAACTGGCGTCAACCTGGCAGGGCATCCGTGCCGCAGAGCAGCTGGAAAAAGACGGCATCAACTGTAACCTGACGCTGCTGTTCTCCTTCGCTCAGGCGCGTGCCTGCGCCGAAGCGGGCGTGTTCCTGATCTCTCCGTTCGTTGGCCGTATTCTGGACTGGTACAAAGCGAACACCGACAAGAAAGAATATGCCGCTTCTGAAGATCCGGGGGTGGTTTCTGTCACTGAAATCTACGAATACTACAAACAGCACGGTTATGAGACCGTGGTGATGGGCGCAAGCTTCCGTAACGTTGGCGAGATCCTGGAACTGGCCGGTTGTGACCGTTTGACTATCGCACCTGCGCTGCTGAAAGAGCTGGCGGAAAGCGAAGGCGCGGTTGAGCGTAAACTGTCGTTCAGCGGCGAAGTGAAAGCGCGTCCGGAGCGTATTACCGAATCCGAGTTCCTGTGGCAGCATAACCAGGATCCGATGGCAGTAGATAAACTGGCTGACGGTATCCGTAAGTTTGCAGTCGACCAGGAAAAACTGGAAAAAATGATCGGCGATCTGCTGTAATCATTCGTGTGGCCGGGTATCCCGGCCACCTGTTATCCCCACGTAATACCACCTCCCTCTGTCTGCATTTCCCTGCCCGGTGTATCATTCCGTCACTTTTGACTCATTATCGGAATGGATATGGACACATTACGTATTGGCCTGGTTTCTGTCTCTGATCGCGCCTCGACCGGGGTTTATCAGGATAAAGGTATTCCCGCGCTGGAAGAGTGGCTCGCCTCCGCGTTAACCACCCCTTTCACTGTTGAAACACGCCTGATCCCCGATGAGCAACCGATTATCGAACAGACCCTTTGTGAACTGGTTGACGAAATGGGGTGTCATCTGGTGTTAACGACTGGCGGCACCGGACCAGCCCGCCGCGATGTTACGCCTGATGCTACCCTTGCCGTTGCCGATCGTCAGATGCCGGGCTTCGGCGAACAGATGCGCCAGATAAGCCTCAACTTTGTTCCAACGGCGATTTTATCCCGCCAGGTCGGGGTAATCCGCAAACAGGCGTTGATTCTCAACCTGCCTGGACAGCCGAAGTCTATTAAGGAAACACTGGAAGGACTGCGCGATGAAAGCGGTAAAGTCACCGTGGCCGGGATTTTTGCCAGCGTACCTTACTGCATCCAACTGCTCGACGGCCCTTATGTAGAGACTTGTGCTGACGTGGTAGCGGCATTTCGTCCTAAAAGCGCCATCCGCGATACAAAACCCTAAAATTCCTGGTGTTGTGACATAACAGGGAAAGTGGCTGGTGTAATGTAAATGATACGGTATAGTAATTGTAACTTTACAGCTATTAAGTGATTACATTACACCTCCTCTGTTAATAAGTGGTCGCCTATGTCACAACACAATCGTCCTTTAAACCGTCAGGATTATAAAACGCTGACTCTGGCCGCCCTTGGCGGGGCGCTGGAATTCTACGACTTCATCATCTTTGTTTTCTTTGCTGCAGTGGTCGGCGAACTCTTCTTCCCAACAGACATCCCGGAATGGCTGCGCCAGGTTCAAACCTTTGGAATTTTTGCAGCGGGTTATCTGGCCCGTCCGCTCGGCGGGATTATCATGGCGCACTTCGGCGATCTGGTTGGTCGTAAAAAAATGTTTACGCTTAGCATCCTGTTGATGGCGGTGCCAACGCTGGCGATGGGGTTGCTGCCTACCTACGCCACCGTAGGCATTGCCGCGCCGCTGTTGCTGCTGTTGATGCGCCTGTTGCAGGGCGCGGCCATTGGCGGTGAAGTGCCGGGCGCGTGGGTTTTTGTCGCTGAACATGTGCCAGCGAGACGGATTGGCATTGCCTGCGGCACGCTCACTGCCGGGTTAACGGTGGGTATTTTACTGGGCTCGGTCGTCGCGACGCTTATCAACACCAGCATGACGCCACAGGCAGTACATGACTGGGGATGGCGCGTGCCGTTCCTGTTGGGCGGCGCGTTTGGCCTGGTTGCCATGTACTTACGCCGCTGGTTGCAGGAAACGCCGATTTTCCTCGAAATGCAGCAACGTAAGGCTCTGGCGCAGGAGTTACCGGTGAAAGCCGTGGTGGTGAGGCATAAAAAAGCGGTGGTTGTTTCCATGCTGCTGACCTGGCTGCTTTCCGCCGGGATCGTGGTGGTCATTTTGATGTCGCCCGTCTGGCTGCAAAAGCAATATGGATTCGCCCCTGCGTTAACACTTCAGGCCAACAGCATTGCGACGATCATGCTCTGCTTCGGTTGCCTGCTTGCCGGGCTGGTGGTTGACCGCTTCGGTCCGGGTAAAACGTTTATCACTGGCAGCCTTCTGTTGGCATGCTCCAGTTGGTTCTTCTACCACTTGTCCGGCGCACATCCGGAACATCTGTTTTTACTCTATGGCAGCGTAGGGCTGTGTGTCGGCGTGGTGGGGGCAGTGCCCTACGTTATGGTGCGCGCATTCCCGGCAGAAGTCCGATTCACCGGCATTTCCTTCTCATATAACGTGTCGTATGCCATTTTTGGCGGCTTAACGCCGATTGCCGTGACGATGTTAATGGGCCTGTCGCCCATGGCCCCGGCCTGGTATGTTCTGGCGCTGTCACTAATGGGGCTGGGATTAGGCATCTGGCTATGCCAGGAACAGTATCGGCCGGAAGCGAGCGCGGTAAAGGCGACCGCCCACTAAACAGTAGAACCCAGCCAAATGACGTCGCCTGCCATAGCAGGCGACAGTTTTTCTGGCAGTGCCCGATGCAAAATCAATAAGTTATCCTGCCTGGATCCCCACTTTTTGTCACCCCGATGCTCTGTGATAATTTTCACAAATAATGTGTGAAAATTATCACGTATCTTTTATTCCTCACTCCCTACCATGCTCCCCGTTGAAACAAGCATTTTCTGGAAAATCACATCAGGGAGTTATAACGATGAATATAAATTACCTCAGGGGCGCGATGCTTATACTGGCGGTTATTATCGCCGCCCAGGTGCAGGCGCTGGAATTAAAATCGTCCTTTGGCTCTATTAATGCCGGTTATGCTAACTGGAATAACGGTTTTGAAAATACGCATCGTGGCGAGGTCTGGAAAGCGACAGCGGATTTCGGCGCTATTTTCGATAAAGGCGAATTTTATTCTTTCTACGAAAGTAATGTTCTGAATCATCCGGTTGAAGGGCGTAACCATGTGCTTTCTGCCCAGACTCATATTCGTTTGCTGGGCTCGGATTTCAGCTTCATGGGCAAACTGTACGGTCAGTTTGAAAATAAATGGGGCGATGAGCTGAATATGATGTACGGCTTCGGCTATTTAGGCTGGGCCGGTCCTCAGGGCTTTTTTAAACCGTATGTGGCGCTGCATAACCTCTCTTCCGACTACACCTCTACGAAATATGGACAAGCTAATGGCCTGAATGGCTATGTGGTGGGCTGGACGGCCGCCTGGTTTTTCGATCTGCTGGGCGAAAAGATGGTGCTCTCGAACTGGCATGAATTTGAACTCGACCGTAATGACGCCTATGCAGAACAACAGCACAGTAAAAATGGCATCAACGGTGGATTAACGCTTACCTGGAAATTTTACCCCCATTTCAAAGCCAGTGTGACTTACCGTTATTTCGATAACAAACTCGGCTATGAAAATTACGGCGATCAAATGATTTATATGCTCGGCTACGACTTCTGATTATTTATTAAAAAGGAACAGGCGATGAAAAAAAATATAGTGGCCGCCCTGGTCAGCGCTGCAGTATGCGCGCCAGTCGCGATAAATTCAGCAATGGCGGCAACGCCAGCGTCGGGAAATCATTCACAGCAGCCAAACGTTGTTATTATTCTGGCTGACGATTTAGGCTACGGCGATTTAGGTGTCTATGGCCATCCCATTGTCAAAACACCGAATATCGATAAGCTGGCAAAAGAAGGCGTACGGTTTACCCAGTATTACGCGCCAGCGCCGCTTTGCTCACCCTCTCGCGCCGGGTTATTAACCGGACGTACTCCCTTCCGTACCGGCATTCGCTCCTGGATCCCAACCACGAAAAATGTCGCGCTGGGCCGCAATGAAAAAACCATTGCCAACTACCTGAAAGAGAAAGGGTACGACACCGCCATCATGGGTAAATGGCATTTGAACGCGGGTGCCGATCGTCGCGATCAACCGCAGGCGGAAGACGCAGGTTTCCAGTATACGCTTGTTAATGCCGCCGGTTTCGTCACCAGCGATCTTGATAAGGTCAAAGAACGTCCGCGTAATGGCGTCGTTTATCCTAATGGTTTTTACCGTAACGGTAAGGCGTTAGGAACGATCAATAAAATTAGTGGCGAATTTGTCAGCGAGGAAGCCATTAATTGGCTGGACAATAAAAAGGATAATAACCCGTTCTTTATGTATGTGGCTTTTACTGAAGTTCACAGCCCGCTGGCGTCGCCTAAAAAATATCTCACCATGTACAACGCTTATATGAGCGCGTACCAGAAACAACATCCGGATCTTTTCTATGCCGACTGGGCCGATAAGCCGTATCGCGGGCCGGGGGAATATTACGCCAATATCAGTTTTATGGATGAGCAGGTTGGTAAAGTCCTGGCGAAAATTAAAGAGATGGGACAGGAAGACAATACCATCGTGATATTTACCAGCGATAACGGTCCGGTAACCCGTGAAGCGCGTAAATGGTATGAGCTGAATCTTGCAGGCGAAACCGATGGTTTACGCGGTCGTAAAGATAATCTCTGGGAAGGCGGTACGCGTGTACCCGCTATCGTGAAATACGGCAAACATCTGCAGGCAGGCATGGTTTCGGACGTGCCGGTCAGCGGCCTTGATGTGCTGCCGACAATTGCAGAATTGACCCACTTCGATTTACCGAAAGACCGTGTTATTGATGGGGAATCTATCGTGCCGGTTCTAGAAGGGAAAAATCTCACCCGCCATAAACCGATCCTGACCTCTATCGATATGCCATTCCAGGACGATCCGACCGATATGTGGGCATTGCGCGACGGCGACTGGAAAATGATTTTCGACCGCGAAAACAAACCTAAGTATCTCTATAACCTCAAGCTGGATCGGAGTGAAACCATGAACCAGCTCGGCAAACAGCCCGAGGTGGAAAAACGTTTGGTCGCCGCGTTCGAGACTTATAAATACAGTATTGAACATGACGCCTTAATGGACGCGCGTGGTGAAAAACCTACGCCGGTTGACTGGAACTAACGCAACGGAATACGGCTCTGCTGCACTCATGCAGGGCCGTTTTGCCAGGGAAAAACGATGAAAAGCTGTCATGTTATGGTTAAGCCCACCGGCGCGTTATGTAACCTCGGCTGCGATTACTGCTTTTATCTGGAGAAAGCCCGGCTTTACCCGGAAAGAAACACGCGTTGTATGGATGATGAAATCCTGCGGCAGTTTATCCAGCAACATATCGCCGCCCAGGAAACGGATGAGGTGATTTTTGCCTGGCAAGGCGGCGAACCTACCCTGGCCGGCATCGCGTTTTTTCAACGCGCCGTTGCTTTGCAAAAGCAGTTCGCGCAGGGCAAAACCATCCTCAATACCTTTCAGACTAACGGCCTTTTGCTGGACGATGCGTGGTGCCGCTTTTTCAGAAAGCATCAGTTTTTAATCGGTATTTCCGTGGACGGGGATGCCTTGCTGCATGACGCTTTCCGTAAAACCAATGCGGGAAAACCGACTCATCACCGCGTTGAGGCCGCCGTTAAATTACTGCAAAAACACGGCGTCGCGTTTAATACGCTTACGGTCGTCAACGCCCTTAACAGTCAGCACCCGCTCCGCGTCTACAACGCTCTCAAAATGCTTGGCAGCCGCCATATGCAATTTATTCCTCTGCTTGAAACCACCAGCGAGGGTGTTCATGAGCGCAGCGTGAAACCCGCAGACTTTGGCACGTTCTTAACCACTATCTTTACGCACTGGATTCGTCAGGATATCGGGCAGGTTGAAATTCCGCTTTTCGAACACGCCTTCGCCGTCTGGTGCGGTATGCCCGCGCTCACCTGTGTTTTCGCGCCGTCCTGCGGTAGCGCCTTCGCGCTGGAGATGAATGGCGATTTGTATCAGTGCGATCATTTTGTCACCCCCGATCATCTGCTGGGAAACCTTCAACAGCGCACGATTCGGGAGATGCTTGACAGCGAAGCGAATCAGGTTTTTGGACAGAAAAAACAGCCCCTCGCGCCAGAATGCGCCGCCTGTGAGGTGCGGTTCGCGTGCCACGGCGGGTGTCCAAAAGACCGCATCGCACTCTCTGCACGCGGTGTGCCTGAGCTCAACTATTTCTGCGCCAGCTACCGGGCGTTTTTCACCTTTGTCGATCCCTGGATGCGCGCGATGAAATCGTTATGGGAACAGGGGCGCGCGCCTTCCGATATCCGCCATTTCCTGACCTGACGAGACCGCCACGCGATGAATCACTGGGAGCATATCAACTGCTGTAAAACCATTGGGTGTCGTTTTTTTGGCGTGGCGAACAGTCCTTTCTATATCCATTTCGGATCTAAATGCCGCTGCCCGGAATGCGGCTACTTTTTTCCGGTTATCTCCCCCGGTGCGCTAAGCGCGTTTAGCCAGCAAACGAATCAGCACTATGCCGGTGTGCTAACGGCCTGCCCACGTTGCGGTCAGACTGCTGCGCTGGTGCGGCATGGGCAAACCGCTAAAGGCCACCCGCGCTGGCGTTGCCGGGCGTGCGGCCTTTCGTTTACCCGCTATGCCGGGCCCGCAATCTGGGAAAGTAAACTCAGCGCGTTACGCGATGCGATAGCGGAGGGCGAGTCTTTCCGGTCTGTTCATAAAGAAAGCCAGACGATGAGCCGCGAACTGGCGCGTCTGGCATTCCTGGCTGGGGTTGAGCAAGTGCATTTCCCCATCACGGCGCTGGAAGCAGAGTTTTCCACTATCACCTTCACTGTCGGTTTTAACGGCGGAGTTAACCAGCTTTACGTTATCGTGACGGCGGATAACGCCACGGGACGGGTGATGGCGGTATCGACCAATTATGTCGCGACGCGGGAAGGCATCAGCCAGGAGTGGTGGTATCCCTCATTACCTGGCGAAAGGGGAGTGTCAAAGGGGGTGATTCGACAGATTTTTGATAAAGACCGCGTGATAAGCCGCCGTCCGCTCTTTTTTGACGTGGCCTACGGCCCGGCGACCCTGAAATGCCACGATCCCGGCATTGTGGTTAAGCCGGTTATCGCGGCGTACCGCCATTTTGCGCTTCTGCAGGCGTTAACCGCGAATAAGCTGCTTGCCGTCCAGCACTGGCTGGAGCATGAATGCTTTTTATATGGCGCCTGCCTGATGGCGAATCGCCACGACATTGCCACCCGGCGCAGCCACATCGGATTTGTTTACGAGCGCGGCACTCGTGATGAAACCCGGCGTTTGCGCAGCGATAAGGTGGTGTCGAGTATTATCTGGCGCGACCTCTGGCGCTGCTATTCGCAGCGGAATTACGAAATGGCGGTGTGTCATCTCACCGGCAATCCTGCGCATTCCTTATTTCGTCATGCCACGTTAAAACCGGCGCGCGCTTTTCAGCAGTGGCTGATCGTTCATCCGGCGTGGATGCAGCTAACCCGGCTTGCCCCTCGCAATGTGGTGCATTTATTAAATTATCTGGCGGCGGAATATAACCGACAGCGCTAAAAAAAACGGCCGCCAGACGGCAGCCGTTGAACTGATTAATGCCAGAAAGTCTTAGTGTTGCTCGCCAATTGGCAGGACGGTGCGGCCATATTGTTCGTTAAGCACTTCGCCCATCGCCAGATAAATGGCGCTTGCGCCGCAGATCAGGCCAATCCAGCCCGCGATGTGTACGATGCTTTCGTTGTCTGCCAGGTGACCAACGGCCAGGAGCGCAAACAGCACGGTCAGGCTAAAGAACACGAATTGCAGTACGCGCGCGCCTTTCAGGGTGCCGAAGAACATAAACAGGGTAAACACGCCCCAAATGGCTAAATAAACGCCCAGGAAGTGACCATTTGCCGCCTCTGTCAGACCCATTTTCGGCATCAGCAGGATTGCAACCAGCGTGAGCCAAAAAGAGCCGTAGGAGGTAAAGGCGGTCAAACCGAAAGTATTCCCTTTTTTAAACTCCAGCAGGCCCGCGAAAATTTGCGCGATACCGCCGTAGAAAATCCCCATCGCCAGGATGATGCCGTCCAGCGGGAAAAGACCGATATTGTGCAGGTTAAGCAGAATAGTGGTCATGCCGAAACCCATTAATCCCAGCGGTGCGGGGTTAGCCAACTTAGTGTTGCCCATAAATCCTCAAAACGTTCGTAATAGAGATATAAATACCCGCCGCCAGAAAGTGTGATCCGTGTCGGGCGCGGCATAATAATCAGGCAATATGCCGCCGTCTATGATCTGCACAGGTAAAAGAAAAAATTTTTACCTGGTGCCCCTTGATGCCCGGCGATACGACCCCATCTTGTAGTCAACCGCAGTGAGTGGACGTGAAAAATAATGATGGGGCAGTTGAAACCGACGGTTTCGCCCTTATTACAGATTCACAACCACATAATGACGAATTTTTAGTGGAGACGTTTAGATGGGTAAAATTATTGGTATCGACCTGGGGACGACTAACTCTTGTGTCGCGATTATGGATGGTACTACCGCACGCGTACTTGAAAACGCCGAGGGTGACCGCACCACGCCTTCTATCATTGCTTATACACAGGACGGCGAAACTCTGGTAGGTCAGCCGGCTAAACGTCAGGCAGTGACTAACCCGCAGAACACGCTGTTCGCGATTAAACGCCTGATCGGTCGCCGCTTCCAGGATGAAGAAGTGCAGCGTGATGAAGCCATCATGCCGTACAAAATCATTGCCGCCGACAATGGCGACGCATGGCTTGACGTGAAAGGCCAGAAAATGGCGCCGCCGCAGATCTCTGCGGAAGTGCTGAAAAAAATGAAGAAAACCGCTGAAGATTACCTGGGCGAACCGGTAACTGAAGCTGTTATCACCGTACCTGCTTACTTTAACGATGCTCAGCGCCAAGCAACGAAAGACGCTGGTCGTATCGCAGGTCTGGAAGTAAAACGTATCATCAACGAACCGACCGCTGCCGCGCTGGCTTACGGTCTGGATAAAGAAGTGGGTAACCGTACTATCGCGGTTTATGACCTGGGCGGCGGTACTTTCGATATCTCTATTATCGAAATCGACGACGTTGACGGCGAAAAAACCTTTGAAGTACTGGCAACCAACGGTGATACCCACCTGGGTGGTGAAGACTTCGACAGCCGCATGATCAACTACCTGGTGGAAGAGTTTAAGAAAGATCAGGGTATCGATCTGCGTAACGATCCGCTGGCGATGCAGCGTCTGAAAGAAGCCGCTGAGAAAGCGAAGATTGAACTGTCTTCCGCTCAGCAGACCGATGTGAACCTGCCGTACATCACTGCAGACGCCACCGGTCCGAAACACATGAACATCAAAGTGACTCGCGCGAAACTGGAAAGCCTGGTCGAAGACCTCGTGAACCGTTCTATCGAGCCGCTGAAAGTTGCTCTGCAGGATGCTGGCCTGTCCGTATCTGACGTTCAGGACGTAATCCTGGTCGGTGGTCAGACCCGTATGCCGATGGTGCAGAAAAAAGTTGCTGAGTTCTTTGGTAAAGAACCGCGTAAAGACGTTAACCCGGACGAAGCCGTGGCGATTGGCGCAGCTGTTCAGGGCGGCGTGTTGACCGGTGACGTTAAAGACGTCCTGCTGCTGGACGTTACCCCGCTGTCTCTGGGTATCGAAACCATGGGCGGCGTGATGACGGCGCTGATCAGCAAAAACACCACCATCCCGACCAAGCACAGCCAGGTTTTCTCTACCGCTGAAGACAACCAGTCTGCGGTAACCATCCATGTGCTGCAGGGTGAGCGTAAACGTGCCAGCGATAACAAGTCTCTGGGCCAGTTCAACCTGGACGGGATTAACCCGGCACCGCGCGGTATGCCGCAGATCGAAGTTACTTTCGACATCGATGCCGACGGTATTCTGCATGTGTCTGCGAAAGACAAAAACAGCGGCCGCGAGCAGAAAATTACCATTAAGGCTTCTTCTGGTCTGAACGAGGAAGAAATCCAGAAAATGGTACGCGAAGCGGAAGCGAACGCGGAATCTGACCGTAAGTTCGAAGAGCTGGTCCAGACCCGCAACCAGGCGGATCATCTGGTGCACAGCACGCGTAAGCAAGTGGAAGAAGCAGGCGAACAACTGCCGGCTGACGACAAAACGGCTATCGAGTCTGCACTGAGCGCGCTGGAAACCTCGCTGAAAGGCGAAGACAAAGCCGATATCGAAGCGAAAATGCAGGCGCTGGCGCAGGTTTCCCAGAAACTGATGGAAATCGCTCAGCAGCAACACGCACAGCAGCAGGCTGGCGGGGCTGACGCTTCAGCGAACAATGCGAAAGATGATGATGTTGTCGACGCTGAGTTCGAAGAAGTAAAAGACAAGAAATAATCGCCCTTTGAACGGGTAAACACTGATACGGGCGAAGAGGGATTCCTCTCCGCCCGTTTATTCTTGTATTCCCGGGTGAATTTGCGTGGCTCAAGAGTCAACGCGAGTGCGGCGTAAATGAAACAGGGGATAAGGGCAGACAAAAGAAATGGCGAAAAAAGACTATTACGAGATTTTAGGCGTTCCGAAAAATGCGGAAGAGCGTGAAATCAAAAAGGCTTACAAACGCCTGGCAATGAAATATCACCCGGACCGTAACCAGGGTGATAAAGACGCTGAAGACAAATTCAAAGAAATTAAAGAAGCTTATGAAGTGCTGACCGACGCGCAAAAACGCGCGGCTTACGATCAGTACGGCCATGCGGCATTTGAGCAGGGCGGCATGGGCGGCGGCGGATTTGGCGGCGGCGGCGCAGATTTCAGCGACATCTTCGGCGATGTATTCGGCGATATCTTTGGCGGCGGTCGTGGTCGTCAGCGTGCATCGCGCGGGTCCGATCTGCGTTACAACATGGAACTGACCCTTGAAGAAGCGGTGCGCGGCGTCACCAAAGAGATCCGCATTCCGACGCTGGAAGAGTGCGACGTTTGCCACGGCAACGGCGCCAAACCGGGTACGCAGCCACAGACCTGTCCGACCTGTCACGGTGCGGGCCAGGTGCAGATGCGCCAGGGTTTCTTCGCGGTACAGCAAACCTGTCCCCACTGTCAGGGCCGCGGTACGTTGATTAAAGATCCGTGCACCAAGTGTCATGGACATGGTCGCGTTGAAAAATCAAAAACGCTGTCGGTGAAAATCCCTGCGGGTGTGGATACCGGCGATCGTATTCGTCTGGCGGGCGAGGGCGAAGCGGGCGAGCATGGCGCGCCAGCGGGCGACCTGTACGTCCAGGTTCAGGTGAAACAGCATCCGATCTTCGAACGTGAAGGCAATAACCTCTATTGCGAAGTGCCGATTAACTTCGCCATGGCGGCGCTCGGCGGTGAGATTGAAGTGCCTACGCTGGATGGTCGTGTGAAGTTGAAAGTGCCGCATGAAACGCAAACCGGCAAACTGTTCCGTATGCGTGGTAAAGGCGTTAAATCGGTACGCGGCGGCGCTCAGGGCGACCTGTTATGCCGTGTGGTAGTTGAAACGCCGGTTGGCCTCAACGAGAAACAAAAACAGCTGTTGAAGGATTTACAGGAAAGTTTTGGCGGCCCAACGGGCGAGAAAAACAGTCCGCGTTCCAAAAGTTTCTTCGACGGTGTAAAAAAGTTTTTTGACGACTTAACGCGCTAACTTCTACCCTTCAGTAATAACAAGCCTGTTTCTACTCAGCGTAGGAACAGGCTTTTTTATTTGTTTTTCAAACACTAATCGAAAAGCAGGTTTCCTGATGAATGCGGTAAGTTGTTTAATTGTTCGATTTTTACGAGCTGACGTGGCGAGATAATCTGTTTTTAACGAGGTGTCAGGCGCGGTAGGATGGACAATATATCGTGTTTAATAAAATGTAAAAAATAAGCAGGTGCTCAATATGTCCAAGATGATTCAACGTTTTCTGGCTAACGAGGCCTCGGGTGGTATTTTACTGATTATTGCCGCCGCGCTGGCCATGATTTTCGCCAACATGGAAAGCACGCACTCAGCTTATCAACAATTCCTGAGTACCCCGGTTGAACTACGGGTAGGCGCGCTTGAGATCAACAAAAATCTGCTGTTATGGATTAACGACGCCTTGATGGCGATCTTCTTTTTGTTGATTGGTCTCGAAGTGAAGCGGGAGCTGTTGGAGGGTTCGCTTGCCAGCCGCCGTCAGGCTGCGTTTCCGGCGATTGCCGCATTGGGCGGGATGGTGGTCCCGGCGGCGGTATACCTGATGTTTAACTTCCAGGATCCCGTAGCCCGTGAAGGGTGGGCAATCCCTGCAGCCACCGATATCGCCTTTGCGCTTGGTGTGCTCGCATTGCTTGGCAACCGTGTGCCGCCCGCGCTGAAAGTGTTTCTGATGGCGCTGGCGATTATTGATGATTTAGGGGCGATTATCATTATCGCGCTGTTTTACACCAGCCAGCTATCGATGTTATCGCTGACGGTGGCAGCCGGGGCAATTACCGTTTTAGCATTATTAAATATGATGAATGTTCGCCGGACCGGTATTTATATCCTGGCGGGCGTCGTACTCTGGACAGCGGTACTGAAATCCGGCATTCATGCCACACTGGCGGGTGTGGTGATTGGTTTCTTTATCCCGCTTAAAGCACACAACGGGCGTTCTCCGGCCAGATCGCTGGAGCACATTTTGCACCCCTGGGTCGCGTTTTTGATTTTGCCGCTGTTTGCTTTTGCCAATGCGGGCGTGTCGCTTCAGGGCGTCACCCTGGAAGGGCTGACCTCCTTGCTGCCGCTTGGCATAATTGCCGGATTGCTAATCGGTAAACCTTTGGGCATCGGTTTGTTCTGCCTTCTGGCCATGAAGCTGAAACTGGCTTCATTACCCAAAGACACATCGTTTAAGGAAATCATGGCGGTTGGCGTGCTCTGCGGCATTGGTTTTACGATGTCTATTTTCATCGCCTCGCTGGCATTTGGAGATGCCGATCCCGGGCTTATCACGTGGGCAAAACTGGGTATTCTTATCGGCTCGCTACTGGCGGCAATCACAGGCTATGGCCTGTTACGGACACGTTATTCAGGCGCGGCTGCCCGCGCCTGAATGAAAGGACAAGGAAGCGTTCTTGCCGAACATAACTATTAATCAGGGAGCGAAAGCGATATGTCACATATTAACTACAATCACCTTTATTACTTCTGGCACGTTTATAAAGAAGGCTCGGTGGTAGGGGCGGCGGAAGCGTTATATCTCACCCCGCAAACCATCACCGGGCAAATCAAAGCGCTTGAGGAGCGGCTGCAGGGCAAGTTGTTTAAGCGTAAAGGGCGTGGCATTGAGCCGAGTGAACTTGGGGAATTGGTTTTCCGCTATGCCGACCGGATGTTTACGCTCAGCCAGGAAATGCTGGATATCGTCAATTACCGCAAGGAATCACACCTGTTGTTTGACGTTGGCGTGGCGGATGCGCTTTCAAAACGTCTGGTCAGCGGCGTACTGGATGCCGCCGTGGTGGAAGATGAACAAATCCATCTACGCTGCTTCGAGTCGACGCATGAAATGCTGCTGGAGCAGTTGAGTCAACATAAGCTGGATATGATTATTTCCGATTGCCCCATTGACTCCACTCAGCAGGAGGGGCTGTTCTCCGTCAAAATCGGCGAATGCGGCGTGAGTTTCTGGTGCCAGTCTCCCGGGCCGGATAAGCCATTTCCAGCCTGCCTTGAAGAGCGCAGACTATTAATTCCCGGTCGGCGTTCAATGCTTGGTCGTAAAGTCCTGAACTGGCTTAACTCACAGGCGTTGAATATTGAAATTCTCGGCGAGTTTGACGATGCCGCGCTGATGAAAGCCTTCGGCTGTGCGCATGATGCGATTTTTGTCGCGCCGACGCTCTATACCCAGGATTTTTTCGACGATAAGACGGTGGTGGAAATAGGGCGGATTGAAAACGTGATGGAGGAGTATCACGCCATTTTTGCCGAGCGCATGATCCAGCATCCTGCGGTGCAGCGTATCTGTAACCGGGATTACTCGTCCCTGTTTACCATGCCAGACTAAATGGCAGGCATAAAAAAACCCGCGTTAAGCGGGTCTTTTTTTGCAAAGCGTCAACAACGAGCGATTAAGCCAGTTTGTTGATCTGCGCGGTCAGGTTAGCCTTATGACGCGCTGCTTTGTTTTTGTGGATCAGACCTTTAGCGGCCTGACGATCCACGATCGGTTGCATTTCATTGAATGCGTTCTGTGCTGCTGCTTTGTCGCCAGATTCGATTGCTGCGTATACTTTCTTGATGAAAGTACGCATCATAGAACGACGGCTAGCGTTGTGTTTGCGAGCCTTTTCAGACTGAACGGCGCGCTTCTTAGCTGATTTGATATTAGCCAAGGTCCAACTCCCAAATATGATCTATATGGACAATTCAAAGGCCGAGGAATATGCCCTCTTAGCCCCGTTTTGTCAATGGATTTGTGCAAATAAGCGCCGTTAATGAAGCGACACTCGTTACGTAGTGATGGCGCAGGATTCTATCAGCTTGCGGCGCACGAATACAGTCTTTCGGGGACAAAAATAGTAAAGGCGCGCCGTGATTTGGCATCTCAGGCGCTAAGTGGCACAAAAGCACGGGTTTATCGGCCGTATCGACAATCGTAGGTTAACCTTGAGAGCGGTACACGCTATAATCCGACGATTTTCACCCTGTTGAGCCTGTCATGAAGCTGATACGCGGCATTCACAATCTGACCCCCGAACACCGTGGTTGTGTCCTCACAATTGGTAACTTCGATGGCGTACATCTCGGCCATCAGGCGTTGCTTGCCGGATTGCGCGAAGAAGGCCGTCGTCGCAACCTGCCGGTCATGGTGATGATATTCGAGCCTCAGCCGCTTGAACTGTTTGCGGCGGATAAAGCCCCGGCGCGGCTTACCCGACTGCGGGAAAAGCTGAAGTATCTGGCCCAATCGGATGTGGATTATGTCCTGTGCGTCCGGTTCGATCGCCGTTTCGCTGCGCTCACCGCCCAGGCGTTCGTCAGCGATCTGCTGGTGCAACACCTCGGCGTTCAGTTTCTGGCGGTGGGGGATGATTTCCGCTTTGGCGCTGGCCGTCAGGGGGATTTCTTGTTATTACAAAAGGCTGGCCAGGAGTTTGGCTTTAACGTCACCAGCACGCAAACATTCTGCCATGGCGGCGTACGCGTCAGCAGTACTGCGGTGCGTCAGGCGCTGGCGGAAGATGAGCTGGAAAAGGCGGAAAAATTACTTGGCCATCCGTTTATGATTTCAGGCCGCGTGGTTCATGGCGATGAACTCGGCAGGACCATCGGCTTCCCGACGGCGAACTTACCGCTGCGCCGTCAGGTTTCCCCGGTGAAAGGGGTCTATGCGGTTGAAGTGAGAGGGCTTGGCGATAAGCCGCTGCCTGGTGTCGCGAATATCGGCACACGCCCGACGGTGCAGGGCATGCGCCAGCAGCTTGAAGTTCATCTGCTGGACATTGCAATGGACCTCTACGGACGCCATATAGATGTTGTGTTGCGTAAAAAAATACGTAATGAGCAGCGGTTTGCATCGCTTGATGAACTGAAAGCGCAAATCGCCAGAGATGTCGTAACGGCCCGCGAATTTTTTGGGTTGGCTACCCGCCAGACAATGGAAAACAAGACCAGTTAGCCGGCTTTAGGCCTGTTGGTGTTTATCAAACCGAAATACGGAACCGAGAATCTAATGAGTGACTATAAATCTACCCTGAATTTGCCGGAAACAGGGTTCCCTATGCGTGGCGACCTCGCCAAACGCGAACCGGGAATGCTGGCGCGTTGGACTGATGATGATCTGTACGGCATCATCCGTGCGGCGAAAAAAGGCAAAAAAACCTTCATTCTGCATGATGGCCCTCCTTATGCGAATGGCAGCATTCATATTGGTCACTCGGTTAATAAGATTCTGAAAGACATTATTATCAAATCCAAAGGGCTGGCGGGTTATGACTCCCCGTATGTACCGGGATGGGATTGCCACGGCCTGCCGATCGAGCTGAAAGTTGAGCAGTTGATTGGTAAGCCGGGCGAGAAAGTGTCTGCTGCCGAGTTCCGCGCAGCCTGCCGTAAATATGCCGCCGAGCAGGTTGAAGGCCAGCGCGCTGACTTCATCCGTCTGGGCGTACTGGGCGACTGGTCGCACCCGTACCTGACCATGGACTTCAAAACCGAAGCCAATATCATCCGTGCACTCGGTAAAATCATCGGCAACGGCCATCTGCATAAAGGCGCCAAACCGGTGCACTGGTGCGTTGACTGCCGTTCCGCGCTGGCGGAAGCCGAAGTTGAGTATTACGACAAAACGTCGCCGTCTATCGATGTGACGTTCCACGCGGTCGATGTGGACGCAGTAAAAGCCAAATTCGGCGTAAGCGACGTGACTGGCCCGATTTCACTGGTTATCTGGACCACCACGCCGTGGACCCTGCCTGCGAACCGCGCTATCTCCCTGCATGCGGATATCGAGTATGCGCTGGTACAGGTTGACGGCCAGGCGCTGATTCTGGCGAAAGATCTGGTCGACAGCGTGATGAAACGCGCCGGTATCACCGATTTCACCATGCTGGGCACTGTGAAAGGCGATGCGCTTGAACTGCTGCGCTTCCAGCACCCGTTCCTGGACTTCGACGTGCCAGCCATCCTCGGCGAGCATGTGACGCTGGATGCGGGTACCGGTGCTGTGCATACCGCACCAGGCCACGGCCCGGACGACTATGTGATCGGCCAGAAATACGGTCTGGAAACCGCAAACCCGGTTGGTCCGGACGGCACCTATTTGCCGGGCACGTATCCTTCACTGGACGGCGTTCAGGTATTCAAAGCTAACGATCTGATCGTCAACCTGCTGCGTGAGAAAGGCGCGTTGCTGCACGTTGAAAAACTGCTGCACAGCTATCCGCACTGCTGGCGTCACAAAACGCCGATCATCTTCCGCGCCACGCCGCAGTGGTTCGTAAGCATGGATCAAAAAGGCCTGCGTGCGCAGTCGCTGCAGGAAATCAAAGGCGTGCAATGGATCCCGGACTGGGGCCAGGCGCGTATCGAATCTATGGTGGCGAATCGCCCGGACTGGTGTATCTCCCGTCAGCGCACCTGGGGCGTGCCGATGTCGCTGTTCGTGCATAAAGAAACCCAGGAACTGCATCCACGTACGCAGGAGCTGATGGAAGCCGTTGCCCAACGCGTTGAGCAGGACGGCATCCAGGCATGGTGGGATCTCGACCCGCGCGACATCATGGGCGACGACGCCGACAGCTATGAGAAAGTGCCGGATACGCTGGACGTCTGGTTCGACTCCGGTTCCACGCATGCATCGGTGGTAGACGTGCGTCCGGAATTTGCCGGTCACGCGGCGGATATGTATCTGGAAGGCTCTGACCAGCATCGCGGCTGGTTCATGTCTTCGCTGATGATTTCCACCGCCATGAAAGGCAAAGCGCCGTACCGCCAGGTACTGACCCATGGCTTCACCGTGGATGGTCAGGGCCGCAAAATGTCCAAGTCCATCGGCAACACCGTGTCGCCGCAGGACGTTATGAATAAGCTTGGCGCGGATATCCTGCGTCTGTGGGTGGCATCGACGGACTACACCGGCGAAATGGCGGTGTCTGACGAGATCCTCAAACGTGCGGCCGATGCGTATCGCCGTATCCGTAACACTGCGCGCTTCCTGCTGGCGAACCTTAACGGCTTCGATCCGGTGAAAGACAGCGTTAAGCCGGAAGAGATGGTGGTGCTGGATCGCTGGGCGGTCGGCTGTGCGAAAGCCGCGCAGGAAGATATCGTCAAATCTTACGAAGCGTACGATTTCCACGAAGTGGTGCAGCGTCTGATGCGTTTCTGCTCTGTAGAAATGGGCTCGTTCTATCTCGACATCATCAAAGACCGCCAGTACACCGCGAAAGCGGACAGCGTGGCGCGTCGCAGCTGTCAGACCGCGTTGTATCACATCGCGGAAGCGCTGGTACGTTGGATGGCGCCGATTATGTCGTTCACCGCAGATGAAATCTGGGGCTACCTGCCAGGCGATCGCGAGAAATACGTCTTTACCGGCGAATGGTACGACGGCCTGTTTGGCCTTACCGGTACTGAAGCCATGAACGATGCCTACTGGGACGAGCTGCTGAAAGTGCGCGGCGAAGTCAACAAGGTCATCGAGCAGGCGCGCGCCGACAAGCGCATCGGCGGTTCGCTGGAAGCGGCGGTAACGCTGTACGCTGAGCCGGAACTGGCGGCGAAACTGACGGCGCTGGGCGATGAATTGCGATTTGTCCTGTTGACCTCAGCCGCTCAGGTTGAAGAGTATGCACAGGCGTCCGCCGAGGCCCAGCAAAGCGAACAGCTTAAAGGCCTGAAAGTGGCGTTACGCAAAGCCGACGGTGAGAAATGTCAGCGCTGCTGGCATTACACCACCGATGTCGGTCAGGTAGCGGAACACGCCGAACTGTGCGGCCGCTGTGTCAGCAACGTCGCCGGTGACGGCGAAAAACGTAAGTTCGCCTGATGAATAAACCGATCCTTTCAACTGGACTGCGCTGGCTGTGGCTGGTCGTCGTCGTGCTGATTGTCGATTTGGGCAGTAAATACCTGATCCTCCAGAACTTCGCTCTGGGGGAGACGGTGTCCCTGTTCCCGTCGCTTAATCTGCACTATGCGCGCAATTACGGCGCGGCATTTAGCTTCCTCGCTGATAAAGGCGGCTGGCAGCGCTGGTTCTTTGCCGGTATCGCCATCGGTATCTGCGTGGTGCTGGCGGTGATGATGTATCGCGCCAAAGCCAGCCAGAAGCTCAACAATATCGCCTATGCTTTAATCATCGGCGGCGCGTTGGGCAACCTGTTTGACCGCCTGTGGCACGGCTTTGTGGTCGATATGATCGACTTCTATGTCGGCGACTGGCATTTCGCCACGTTCAACCTGGCGGATACGGCGATTTGCGTCGGCGCGGCACTGATTGTGCTGGAAGGTTTCTTCGTTTCTTCCGACAAAACAGCCCGGGAAAAGAAAAGCCATGAGTAAAACCGTACAGAGCAACAGCGCCGTACTGGTCCACTTCACACTGAAGCTTGAAGATGGCTCCACGGCGGAATCGACCCGTAATAACGGCAAGCCCGCTCTGTTCCGTCTGGGGGATGGTTCGCTGTCCCCTGGCCTCGAAACGCAGCTGCTGGACATGCAGGCGGGTGAGAAAAAATCCTTCACGCTGCCGCCTGAATCCGGATTCGGCATTCCCAGCCCGGATATGATCCAGTATTTTTCGCGCCGCGAGTTTATCGACGCCGGAGAGCCGGAAGTCGGGGCGATCATGTTATTTACCGCCATGGATGGTTCGGAAATGCCTGGTGTGATTCGCGAAGTCAACGGCGACTCCATCACGGTGGATTTCAACCATCCACTTGCCGGGCAGAACCTTCATTTTGATATCGACGTGCTGGAGGTTGATCCGGCACTGGAGACGTTGAATGCAGATCCTGTTGGCTAACCCGCGTGGGTTTTGTGCTGGCGTTGACCGTGCAATCAGCATTGTCGAAAACGCGCTGACCCTGTACGGCGCGCCGATTTATGTGCGTCATGAAGTGGTGCATAACCGCTATGTGGTAGACAGCCTGCGCGAGCGCGGCGCGATTTTTATCGAGCAGATAAGCGAAGTGCCGGACGGCGCGATCCTGATTTTCTCGGCGCATGGCGTTTCCCAGGCGGTGCGCAACGAAGCGAAAAGCCGCGATCTGACGGTCTTCGACGCGACCTGCCCGCTGGTGACAAAAGTGCATATGGAAGTGGCGCGCGCCAGCCGTCGCGGTGAAGAAGCGATCCTTATCGGTCATGCCGGGCATCCGGAAGTGGAAGGCACCATGGGGCAGTACAGCAACCCGAAAGGGGGAATGTACCTGGTGGAATCCCCGGAAGACGTGCTGAAAATCACCGTGAAAGATGAGAGTAACCTCTCCTTTATGACCCAAACCACGCTGTCCGTGGATGATACGTCGGACGTGATTGACGCGCTGCGCAGTCGCTTCCCGAAAATCATCGGGCCGCGGAAAGACGATATTTGCTACGCCACCACGAACCGTCAGGAAGCCGTACGCGCCCTGGCGGAAGAGGCCGATGTGGTGTTGGTGGTGGGGTCGAAAAACTCCTCCAACTCGAACCGTCTGGCGGAGCTGGCACAGCGGATGGGGAAAAAGGCCTATCTGATTGATGACGCCAGCGACATTGATGAAGCGTGGCTGCAAGGCGCTGCCTGCGTTGGCGTCACCGCTGGCGCCTCCGCGCCGGATATTCTCGTGCAGAATGTGCTTAAACGCCTGCAGGCGTTGGGCGGCAGTGAAGCGCGTGAGCTGACGGGCCGGGAAGAGAATATCGTGTTCGAAGTTCCAAAAGAGTTGCGTATGGACGTACGGGAAGTGGAGTAACCACAATCCCGCGCAATAGATTACAAACCAGCCGGTGACCCCGGCTGGTTTTTTTTGTGCAGCGTACAAAGAAGAGGGGAACAGGGAGTTACAGATAATAAACGCCTGCAGGCTGATAACAGCCAACCACAGGACGTTTTGCGGGTCTGCGTGGCCCGACTCTTTACTGAATAGTGGCGCAGCTTTTCTTTAGCAAGGTGAGCAACAGGTCCTGGCGCGTAAGTGGCACAGGAAGGCCTTCAGTGCCCGCTGATGTGCTGATGCGTTAAATAACAGCGCCAGCGAAGCCATTCGCAAAGCAGCGTAAACCCATGACGAACGGTGTAGCGAGCACGTTGTTCCGTTTTTGGGCCAGCGTGACCGGGCGTCGAAACAGGGCGGACGGTCTGCCAGCCCTGCGCGGCGCGTATAACTTGTCAGGCGACCAGTTCGATCAGACAGCCGTCCGGATCGCGGATCACCGCCTCATAATACCCGTCGCCGGTGGTGCGCGGCGGGCTCGCCAGCCTGCCTTGTTGATCGGCGCGAGTCGCCATTGTATCCACGTCCTGTTTTGTGCCGACGTTAATCGCGATATGCGCCCATCCGGTGAGCTCCTGCCCGTTATGCCCCACCTCAAGATCGGGTAGCGTCATTAACTCAATGGTCGGGCCTTCTGGCAGGCTAATAAAGTACGACTGAAAACCCGGTCGGTTTTTACTGACGTACAGGGTATTACTGACCCCGCCAAACATATCGCGCCAGAAGGCCTGCTGTGCCGCCAGGTCTCGCGTCCAGAGTGCAACATGGGCAATTTTCATGGATTCTCCGCCGTAATGGTTTTACTGCTTAGATTGAGGGTAAAGGAAACCGCGCCGACCATAATCATCAGCGCCATGATGAGAGAAAACGCAAAAGACAGGGAGCTGTAATGGGCCACATACCCGATTATTGCGGGCCCGCTAAGCACGCCCAAATAGCCCATGGTAGTCATCGCCGGGACAGCCGCTGCCTGCGGCATCACGGTCTGGCGACCCACAGCCGAGAACATCACCGGCACGATATTCGCGCAGCCTGCCCCGACCAGGATATAGCCCGTTAGCGACAGTTGCCATGACGGCACCCAGGTCACCAGCGCCAGACCAGCTGCCGCGATAAGCGCGCCGCCAAACACCACGGGCAGGCGGCCCAGCCAGGCAATCAGGCGATCGCCGGTAAGCCTGGCGGCAGTCATGGCGACAGCAAAACAGGTATAACCGAGCCCGCCGAGGGTTTCCGGTATATTCCGCACATCGGTGAGGTAGACGGCGCTCCAGTCCAGTACCGTGCCTTCGGTAAGAAAAACCGCAAAGCAAACCACGCCCAGCAGCAGCACTATGCCGCGAGGTACAGCAAAGGCCGGGCCCTCCGCAGGATTGGCGTAGGTGAGCAAACCGGAGCGGCTCAGCAACGCCATCACGATCACGGCCAGCGTGACCAGCAGCGTTCCGGCAAAGATCGACATCCCCATCGCCAGCAGCAGCGTGAGAAAACCGGCTCCGGCAATCCCGCCGACGCTGTACATCCCGTGAAAACCCGACATCACCGGCACAGGGGACTGTTTCTCGACCAGTATGGCCTGGATATTCATCGCGCAGTCGGTCACGCCCACCCCGACGCCAAACAGCAGCAGTACGCCAGCCAGCAATAGCGGATCGGTTATCACCGACAGCAGCGGAGTGGTCAGCACAATAAAACCAATGGCGCAAAGGATCACGCGGCGGCAACCAAATTTATTGGTCAGCAGCCCGGTCACCGGCATGGCGATCAGCGCGCCGACGCCCAGGCACAGCAGCAAAGTGCCCAGTGTCGCCTCGTTCACACCGGTGTTATTACGGGCGAAAGGCACGATCACGGCCCAGGCGGCGGTGACAAAACCGGCGATAAAGAACACCAGCCGCGTGGCGAACGCGGGAGAAACGCCGGTACGTTGTGGTGACATGGGGATCCTCTTCAAAATACGGAAACAATCAGCCTGCCGACATCAAAACCGCGTTGACAGTGCAGGCCGGATTGCAGGAATATGCTCACTATAGCTCGATTATGATTAGTTAAGGATTTATATGCTCGATTATGCAGCTTTACCGGAGCAGCGACAAGCGTTGATCCGCCAGATCCTGCAAGAAAATGGCCGTGCGATCTGTGCGGATCTTGCCGTGCAGTTGAAGGTCTCAGAGCACACGATTCGCCGCGATCTGCATGAACTCAGCAAAGAAGGGTTCTGTAAAAAGGTGTACGGCGGCGCGGTGCTTCAGCTCCAGGACAGCGCAACCTTAACCCGGCGGAAAACGCACAATCACGCGCAAAAAAGCCTGCTGGCAGCGCGTTGCGTGCAGCTGGTAAAACCGGGCTCCTGTATCTTTATTGATACCGGCACCACCAATCTGGCCATGGCGTCGGCCTTTCCTGCGGAGTTATCCCTTACCGTGGTGACGAATGCGCCGGATATCGCCGCCGCGCTGTTAACGCATCCGCTGATTGAGGTCATCATGCTGGGCGGTCAGGTGCAAAAAAATATTGGTGGCTGCGTAAGCGGTACGGCCCTGGATCAGCTGAGAAACATGCATTTCGATCAGGCCTGGATTGGCGGTTGCGCCATGAGCCCCGAGTCCGGTTTGACGGGGTTTGATTTTGCCGACTGCGAATTTAAAAAAGCCGCGATCGGACAAAGCAGTCAAACTCTGGTGGCCCTGACAGCGGATAAAATTCCCGGTATCGCCAGATTCGGCGTGGCCCGGTGCGAGGAAATCGATGTGCTGGTGGTGGAAGCAGATTTAGGCCGCGAGCTCGGTAACGCGTTCGAAGCCGCGTCAATCACGCTCATCACGGCGTGATGCGGCTGCGCTTACCGGCGATAAGCGCAGCGCGTGGGTTAACGTGCCGCGAGGCTGACCAGCATTTTAAGGCTGGCGGAGTAGTAATCTTCCTGCGCGGTAATTTGCGGTTCGCCCGCCGGTAACTGCCCCAGCGTGAAGTCCCGCACCGCCAGAATTCCGCCATCCATCATATAGGGCGCCGGATCGTTGGTTGCGACGTTGACCCAGGCGGGCGTCTGGTTGCGGGGATACTGCCCCCAAAACGCCTTGTAAGGCTCCAACAGCGGGCTTTGCGGGGCGTACCATTTCACATACAGCGGTACACGAATCGCATCATAGCTAAAGCGGGCGGGCCACTGTTTGGCTGGCGTCACCCGTCCATCGGCGTACAGGGATACCCAATCCGCCGGAAGCTGCCCCTTGCCGAAACGCATTTTCTCCAGCAATTTTTGTCCGTCGTTAATCAGATCTTTCCAGACCATCAAATGACTGCGATTACCCAAATCCCGCCACGCCGGAAACACAAAATAGGAGGGGTTAAGATTGATATTACTGTTGAGATCGAACCCTTTCGCCCCAGGCAGCATCACCTTATAGCCCGCATAATTCATCACGTTATGGGTCACAATCGCTTTAGCAATGGTATCGGAGGCCGCCAGATACTCATTATTGCCCCATTTTTCACCCGCTTTTAATAACGCCCAGGCGATAAACGTATCGCCATCGGTGGCGTTGTTTTTATCGGTAATCGGCTGGGCTTCAACCGGGTTATAGCGCCAGTAAAACAGGCCGGTGTCCGGATTCCTCAGGGTTTTATTGGTCCAGCCCCAGATTTTCCCGAAGCTGTCGCGATCATCATTCATCACCGCCATCATCATGGCAAACCCCTGGCCTTCGGTATGGCTGACGCTATTATTGCCGGTATCGATAATGCGGCCGTCGGGCATTAAAAAACGCGCTTTATAGCTGTCCCATGCGCTACCCGCCAGCGCAGACTGGCTGATCAGCAACACCATCATGGCCGCTAACAGCGTTTTGCATCGCTGCAACATTCGTTCACCTCATCGGCTGTTTTGATATCTGAAATGGACCTCAGTGGCTGACGGCGCGGATTCGCGCCATAACGCCACCGTCGGTTTACCCCCCTGGGATTGCAACCAGCGCGCATACAGCCCTTCCAGCACCGCGCTCATGGCGTGACTCCACGCCGTTTGCCGGGCTTCATCGGAAGGCGTGGGCAAGGCCCGGTGACGGATAAGGAGGGCGGTTTCGCTGGCGTCGATATCAATATACCCCCAGTTAAAACGCGCAAGCTGGTTATTTATCGCCGTTTCCAGCTCGCCTACCGTATTTGATAGCGGCAGCGGAAATCGCTTGCCAAGATCGTCACCCATCTGCGTCAGAAAGGCGTGGCTCTGGGATTCGCCCACGTTAGCCACCATGTTTTCCACCATGGTGTGAAGCAGCGCAAACCATCCTGACTGAGTTTGTTGATTCTGGAAATACTGCAATAGTTGAGCGTCATTCATATCAATTATTCCCCAGCAGATAACGGAAGTAGAGCTGCGCGGTGCTTTCGTTGTAATCGCCGAAGGTGTCATAGCCCACCTGTCCGCCGATGGTCATATCCTTATTGATTTTGTAATCAGCAGCGGCGCGAAGATTGTAGCCAAGGCCGTTTTCGCTGTTGCCGCTGTAATAGGCCTCTTTCGCGAATCCGTTGGCGACATAATCTTCCAGTTGCGACTGCAACCGCTTATCGCCAGGGAAATAGGCGCTCTTGTCCTGCGTGTAGGACTGATAACCCAGCGATGCGCCAACCGACATTTTCCAGTTGTCGAAAGTCTGGGAATAGTCCACAGGGAAAGAGACGCTGACGTAATCCTGCGGGCTGAAATATCCGCCCTGGCCGTAGCTGAAGTAACTGAGGTTTTTAGAAAAATCCATATAGGTCATGCTGATACCGGTTTTGAGTTCCCGGTCTTCGGCATAGAAAGGCCGGATATATACCCCGGCTGTCCCCGTGACATTGTTGTTGCTGGGGACATTTTCGCCCAGGTAGTTGTACAGCCCGAAACCCGCATAAAAACCGGCATCGCCGTTATCGTAGCTTAACTGCGCGCTGCCGCCGTTTTTGGTGACCTGGCCCCAGCGTTTACCGCTGTATTTATCTTCCACGCCCACATAAGAGAGCAGGCTGTCCATTACGGCGCGGCGTTCGCCGGTCAGGATCAGTTTCAGGTAATCCGTGAGCTGTGGAGACCACTGCACGCCGCCTACCACCGTGTTGAGATCCTGGCCGAGCGGCGTGGAGCCGACATCGATTTTGTACTGATCGCCCGTCAGGGCCATTCCCACTTCCACACCGGAGGCTTTTTGGGAACCCTGCGATGGCACGGTCAGGGTATCGAGATCCGGGCGGGTCGGCGGCGTGGTGGTTGAGGCGTTATAAATGCCCTGTGCCACTTCGCCCTGAATCAATGCGCCGGTACCAAACCGGGTGCTGGACTGCTGTGACGCGCTGCCGGCATTCAAACTAACGGGTGTCACATTGATATCGAAACGGGAATCGCCAAAGGGTACCGTCGACCACTGCAACGGCGCTTTGACTTCGGTAAGTTTACTGAGACCGCTTTCGCCGTCGCGTCCACGGGCCGACACCGAGCCCCGCGCCCAGGTCGCTGTTTTCTCGGTGAGCTGTTCGATCATGTTATCCACCTGGCGCAACGTGCCGGCTTGCGCGCTTTCCACCGGGATATCGATACGTATCGCGCCGGGCGGGGCAGTTTGCGGATTGCGTCCCAGTTGCGCCACCTGCCACGGCATGGCCTGCCCATACACCGAAGGCGAGGCTGGCTGAGCGCGGCTGGCGGTCGCGGCGAAGGGGTTATCCGCCAGGGCCAGGCCGCCGAGTGTTGGCGCGCCGCTCCCGCCCGCGCCCTGTAATCCCAGTAATTTGCCGCGCGCGGAACGCAGATAGCTCATAGCCTGTTGATGATTGCCCTGCGCTTCGGCAACCCGCGCCTGAAGCAGTAACCGGTCCGGCGTGTCGTTGCTGCGCAGTCCTGCCGCCAGCTGGCGGGCGCGATCGGTTTTGCCTTCTGCCAGCGCCACATCGATCGCGCCAACCCGGGCGTCCTGCTGCGGGGTATCGCGGGTCATCAGATAGTCGTACACCACGCCCGCTTCTTTATTCATTTTGCCGGACTGATACAGCCGCGCCATGGCGAACATCAGATCGGTATTTTGCGGATCGCTTTGCATAGCGCGGATCAGTTTGTCATAAGCCGCCGCATAATTGCCCTGTTCCCGTAGCCGATCCGCTTCGTTAATGACGTAACCCTGCTGGATGTTCGCCAGCTGTGTTGGGGTACTGCGCGCCCGCAACTGCGGGTTCGCCAGCCAGGACTGCGCTTCGCTGGTCAGCCCGGCTTGATTCAACACCGCGATTTGATCGGCGTAATCCCCCGCGTTGCCCTGGACGCCGCGTCGCATATTATCGCGCACCACGGTCACCGCGCCGCTCAGATCGCCGCTTTCCGCCAGCATCCGCGCCAGCTTGCCCGCATCAGCAGGGGTTTGCGGCGGACGGGACGCCAGCGCTTTTAAGGTGTTTGCCGCAGCGACGGTATCGCCCTGGGCCAGATAGCGCTCGGCGGTGGTCATCTGCAGGTTGTAATTCACCCGCTGGGCCAGTTCGCGCATCTCGCTGTTCTGGCTGGAGGCGGGAATACGCGACAGCAAGGTTTGCGCCTGCTGCCAGCCATTATTCTCACTGGCGAACAGGGCGGCGGAGTAAAGCTGGGTATTGCTGGCGCCAGGCCGGAATGCCGGGGCCATTAAATTGGTCGCTTCGGCGCTGCGCCCTTGTTTTTGAAGCTGGCGCGCCAGATCGAGACGCAGCCACGGATCGGATGGGTATCGTGCCACGCCTTGCTCAAGCAGCGCGATCGCCCGTTGCGGATCGCCGCTGGCTACCGCCTGCTGGGCCTGGCGACGGATCGGATCGGCAGGGTTGCCGCCGGATCCACGCGGTTGTAACCGGGCCTGCAGGCTGGCTGGCAGCGTGCGCAGCACCGTCTGGGCTTCGGCCGTTTTATTCTGATCGCGTAATACGTAATACAGATTCTCACGGGCGGAGGCGTTATCCGCCTGCTCCGCAAGAACACTGCGCAGGGTTTGCTCTGCTTCGGCATAATTTTTATTACGGCGTTGCACATCGGCGCGGAACAGCTTCGCCGCGATGCCGCGTTCGCCGCTTTGTTGGGTGAGCGGGGCGCTCAGGCTCAGCGCCTGGTTCATGTCGCCCTGCTTCAGTGCATTCTGCGCGGCAGCCAACTGACCATAAAACGCCGCGTCGTCCGCCTGTTGCTTGCGTTCAGCGGACTGGTCGCCGCCCAGGCTTGCCGCCCGGTTGAGATACTGTGCGGCAGCGGTGTAATCGCCGCGTCGCTGGGCGATATAGCCCATGCCCGCCAGCGCGTCGGCATCTTCCGGGTTCGCCTGTAAAACCTGCTCAAACTGGCTGCGTGCCGCATCGGTATTGCCGCTGTTAAGCGCCTCAAACCCCTGGCCTTTCGCCGCGCCGCCGATATTGGTGCGGTAATAATTTTGTACGTCAGTATCCTGCGGATGGCGCTGCAAAAAGGTCTGATAGTAAGGTTCGTCGCCTGCCCGGGGGCCAAGCCACAGCAGCGCCTGGCGCAACGCGGCATCGGCATCTTTACTGCCGCTGGCCATGTTTTGCAGAATGTCGATCCCTTCCCGGCGCGTCGACTCCTGATAGGTAAGCACTTTGCCTAACGCAATACGCGCCGCGTTATCCTGGGGATATTGGGTGACAATCTGGCGCAGGCCGCTCACCGCCTGCGGGTAGAGGGATTTATCGCCGGCCATGGTCAGATAATATTCCGGCGCGAGGCTCTGGGGCGGCTCGCCGCCTTTAAACATGGTGTTCCAGGTATTGAGGGCCGCAGGAATATTGCCGCTTCTGGCCTGTTGACGCGCCAGATCCAGCTGGCCGCGCGGGACCTGTTGAAGCTGTTTGGCATTATCCAGCGCCTGCAGGTTGGGGTCCTGCGGCGACACGGACGCCAGCCGCTCGCGCCACTGGGCGGCGGTTTTCACATCGCCGGACTGTTGTGCCCAGAGCGCCATCAGGTACATGGCCTGGGTGTTATTGGCATCCACCATCAACACTTTACGCAGCGACTCTTTCGCCAGGTCGTCGTGGGATTTTTCATGCCAGTAATTGGCCTGATCGAACAAGGCCTTCAGCGCCGGATTGTTGTCCGCCGCCTGGGCGGACATCGCACCCACGGTCAGCCCGCCGAACAGGCAGAGCGTCGTCCATTGTCTGGCGGTATTTTTTTTCTGATTCATATTGTTACCACCCTTACTCACGATCGTAGTCCTGCGGATTCAGGCGCTTATGGGCACGCCTTTTCAGTATGCTATACAAACTCAAGCCGATGATGAGCGAGAACGCCAGACCCACCAGCGCCAGCAGTCCAGAATGCTGGTTGCCGTACCACACCACCATCATGTACCAGGGCATCTGCCCGCTGGGGAATTGCTGGCCGACGCGGAAACTGCGCACACCGTTCTCATCGGTAATAATCGCGACATCGCCACGGATACCGGCGTTAATGCGCGGCAGATTCAAGTCCGTATGCAAGCGGGAAATCTGGTCGCCGTTGCTGCCGATGGCCATCACCACAATGCGGGACGGGTCCCACTGGGAGCGGAAGCTGATAAATCCGCGCCAGGCTTCGTTCGAGGAAAAATAACGGTCGGCATCCACGCCCGACGCGGTCCAGTCGCCTTCCAGATACCGCTGGGCGGTTTGCCACAAGGTGGGCTTACGCACGCCGAACGTGTGTTCATTAACGGTAAACGGCGACTGTGCCAGCAGGGAACGGTTAAAGGCATTTTGCTCCAGCGTGGAGACCACCAGCACATCGCTTTGGTTTAAATAGGCCAGATTTGCGCCGCCCGACGGCAGGCCGAACATCACGCGGTTATGATAAAGCGCCATGCCGGTGGCAATGCCGGAACGGGCGGCCAGATCCAGTAGCGTACTGACTTCGCTTTCTGACGGGGTTTCCGGCAGCAGCAGAACGGTTTGCGAGAAATCCGCCAGCCGGGTGAACGGAAAGGATGCGCCCACGAAGTAAGACAGATTCGGCAGCAGCGCGAAGTGTTGCGTTTTACTCAGATCGATCCAGGAATCTTCATCGATACGGCTTTTAATGTTGTTGTTAAGCAGCACGCTACAGGGCGCGGCTTCTTTGGTTTCGATATTGAAGTAGAGCGACAGTTGGTTGTCGCCGTAAATGAGATAGGGTTCCAGCGGCACATTGGCGCTTTCCTGGCGGGCATCGCCGCCGAGCTTGTGCCACAGCATCTCCAGCAGACCTTGTTTATTCACCGGCAGGTTGCGCAGGAACGTGCCGTTGAAGGTCATAGAGAGGTAGGAGCGCTCATCGTCAATCCAGGTTTCCGACGGGAAACGGTAGCCGATTTTCATCGGAATGGTTTCACCATCCCAGAGGAACAGATCCGGCGCGGCGCGAAACGCCACGCGCAGCGGTTCGTGCCAGATCCCGGAAACCGTCAGGCTTTGATCCTGACGCATCAGTTCGACCAGGCGGACCGGACGATCGGTGGCGATCCAGCGCGGCGCGTCGTAAGGCTTGCTGGTGGGGATGGTCTGGATATCTACCGGCATAAACGGCGACTGCACGTTGAAGTCGCCACGAGTAAGCCGCGAGGCGGCCGCACGCAGTTGCTGATCGTTATTGCCAATCACCAGCAGCAACTTATAGACCGGGTTGCCGGGGTTATCGACAATTTGCAGGATCGGCGTAGGGGTGTCTGGCAGCGTCAGCCCGCCGATAATATCGCCGGGTTTGCCAAACAGAATGCCGTTTTTGTCGGGCAGCTTGTCCCGCAGAACGTCAAAATCGATGCCGCGATAGTCGGCCTGAATCCCTAACCAGGAGGCGACAATCGCCGCCGCGCTGACCTGTTCCGGCATGAGTGTGGCCGGGAAGGCGAAGGTGAGGGTGGTGGGCGTCATCTGCATCGCGTCGAAGAACGGGCGCGGAAAATGGCTGAGGTCCGCCGATATTCAGTTGTTGTCCTTCCAGATCCAGACGGGTGTCCGGCATGATCGTCACCTGATATTTATCAGAGAGATCGCGCAGGCAGAGCAGCGCATCGCCGTCATTGATTTTGAAGCTAACGTTATTGCTCGACACTACCAGCGCCGCCGGGATCTCAAGCTGGTAAGTAGAAATATTGCTGTCCGATGCGCCAAGCGGAACGGTGCCCAGCGGCTGACCATTCATCATCAGTTGTAAGGTGGCGTTGCGCGCCGCCATATCGGGAGAAACCTTTAAATTCAGATTCAACTGCGCGCTGGTGATCACCTGATCGGACGGCAGCGTAAAGTTAATACCCGCCTGTAACTGGCCGCCGCTCAGGATAATGCCTTGTGGCTGGCCCATTTGCGCCACCGTCACGCTGACCGCATTGCTGGGGATAAGCGTTGACGGCGCGGCGGCGCTGGCCGTAGTTGACGGGGTAGGCGGCGGTAAATCCAGCGGGATCGCGGGTATTGCACCTGCACCCGTGCCCGAATCGATCGCGGCGGGCTGCCCGGTAGTCGACGCACCTGGTTCCGGCTGGGTTGGAGTTGTTTCCGGCGTCGCGGCGTCTGGCGCTGTCCCTTGCGGGGAGAGCGTTGCCGGGAACGTGGGCGGCGTTGCCGCGTCCTGTGATGAGGTGGAAGACGCGTCAGGCGTGTTGGGTGCGGTATTGTTTATCGGCGCGCCCTCGGTGGCGGCAGGCGCAACGAACGGCGGCGCGCCTGTCTGCGGTTCCTGCGCCGGTACGGTCCGTGTCAGTACACATAATGCCAGCAACGCCTGGCAGGTGATGATCGTCATCCTTCTCATGCAGCGGTGTCCTCGGCTTTCAAGCGGCGCGCTTCTTCCTCACGCAGACGACGGTTTTCACGGCGGGATTTCCAGGTGAGCCAGAACAGGTCGAATACACTGCGAATAATGATCACCAGCGAGCGGAACGGATTATCCTGCGGTTTCGGCGGACGGATCCACGCATCGGCGCGCGCCAGCACCACCCTCACCAGCTCACGGCGGCGGGAGAGCGGAATGTCTTCAAACATCAGGCGGATAAACTCTTCGTCTGCGCCGATCACGTTGACCGGAATACTGATAGAGCCGGACTGGAGTTGCAGCTCAATCTCTTCGATCTCATCGGTTAAATGACGATTATCCGGCACCACGATTCGGCAGCCGCCCATAGACAAATCCTGCGTATGGGTGCGCGATGAGATGCCGCTGGCATAGTGAACAATGACCGGTACATCGACGTCGATACGGATGGTTTTACGCGTCTGTCGGGTTTCCCGCGCGACGGCGATGGCCGCCAGCAGGAACACCAGGCTGTAAATGCCCCATCCCACGTTGAGCGCGATAACCTTTGGATCGACGGCAAAGTAATCGTGGGCAAAGGCCCTCACCAGACCGGCGATAATGCCGATGGCCAGTAAGATGGCGACGATCAGGTGCGGGCGTACCACGGTGAAATCGA
>OKCK01000056.1_pt1 | contig 57617 bp, 64 predicted proteins | sample 1614961 | NCBI WGS metagenome assembly OKCK01 (sample SAMN04436984, study PRJEB24849) | human gut metagenome | biome: human gut; feature: NICU; material: stool | host: Homo sapiens | place: USA: Saint Louis, MO | collected 2010-07-31
TCGTGATCGAGGCGCGCCAGCGTTTCAAGGATATTCAACCCGGAGGTTTCCCAGAAGTTATTCACTTTGGTCGGTTTGCCGTGCTGGATGGTAAGCCACCCGTCGCGAGCCAGACGTTGCAAAACTTCACGCAGCGTGGTGCGAGTAACGCCTATTAACTCAGAGAGTTCACGTTCTGCCGGAAGGATCGTTCCCGGCGGGAAGCGATTATTCCAGATACTTTCAATGATGTACTCTTCAGCGAAACCCGCCGGGCTTTGCGCCTTTATAACCATAGTGAGATACCCATACACTGCTTTTTACAAAATTCACTCATCATACCAGACGCCCTTCGCCACAGATAGCGAAGGATCGGGGCAAAAAGGGGATCGCCGTTGCCTTTTTGTCAATTACCGTCAGGTTTAAAACCCCGTTTTAGCTTGCCTGGAACAGGCGCGAGCGCTACGATTTTGCCACGCATTACAACATATGGCTTCAGGAGTAAAAATAAGGACCATGGAAATGTCTTTCGGACGTGCTCTTTTTCGTAACTTTCTCGGTCAGTCCCCTGACTGGTACAAGTTGGCCATGCTGTCATTCCTTGTGCTGAATCCGATACTGTTTTATTTCAATTCGTTTATCGCCGGCTGGTTTCTGGTGGCCGAGTTTATCTTCACCCTCGCGATGGCGCTGAAGTGCTATCCGCTACTGCCCGGCGGTTTGCTGGCTATCGAAGCGGTCATTATCGGCATGACCACACCAGACCATATCCGTGAAGAGATCAGCGCCAATCTGGAAGTTCTGTTGCTACTGATGTTTATGGTGGCAGGCATCTATTTTATGAAGCAGTTGCTGTTACTGATCTTCACTAAATTGCTGCTCGGGATCCGCTCGAAAATGTGGCTCTCCATGGCATTCTGTTTCGCCGCGGCATTCTTATCCGCTTTCCTTGATGCGCTGACGGTCGTGGCCGTGGTCATCAGCGTCGCCGTGGGTTTTTATGGCATCTATCACCGCTACGCCAGTACCCGTCACGAAGACAATAATCTGCACGATGATTCCAGCCTTGAAGAAGACAGCCGCGCAAACCTTGAGAATTTCCGCGCCTTTTTGCGCAGCCTGATGATGCATGCTGGCGTGGGTACCGCGCTGGGTGGAGTCATGACGATGGTAGGCGAGCCGCAAAACCTGATTATCGCCAAAGCGGCAGACTGGCATTTTATTGATTTCCTGCTGCGCGTCGCCCCGGTCAGTCTGCCGGTATTAGTGTTCGGACTGGCCACCTGCGCACTGGTAGAAAAAATGCGCTGGTTTGGTTACGGCGAACCGCTGCCGGAATCGGTACGCCAGGTTTTGCAAGAGTTCGACGCGAAGAGTACCCGTGACCGCACCCGGCAGGAAAAAGTCAAGCTGGTGGTTCAGGCGCTTATCGCCGTCTGGTTGATCGTCGCGCTGGCTCTGCATCTGGCCGAGGTGGGATTGATTGGCCTGTCGGTGATTGTTTTTGCCACTGCGCTCTGCGGCGTTACCGATGAGCATGCCATTGGCAAAGCCTTTACCGAAGCGCTGCCGTTCACCGCGCTGCTGACGGTGTTCTTCGCGGTGGTGGCGGTGATTATTGACCAAAAGCTGTTTTCGCCAATAATTGCCTTCGTGCTTGAGGCAGAACCCCACGCTCAACTGTCGCTGTTTTATCTGTTTAACGGGTTGCTGTCATCGATTTCCGATAACGTCTTCGTGGGCACGGTCTATATCAATGAGGCCAAAAGTGCGCTGCAGGAAGGGCTTATCGAGCGGTCTCAGTTTGAGTTTCTGGCCGTTGCGATCAATACCGGCACAAACCTGCCTTCGGTGGCGACGCCCAACGGTCAGGCGGCATTTTTATTTCTGCTGACCTCCGCGCTGGCCCCGTTAATTCGCCTCTCCTATGGCCGCATGGTCTGGATGGCGCTACCCTATACCGTCGTTTTAACATTGGTCGGTCTGGCGTGCGTCGAATTTATCTTGATGCCCGCCACAGAGTGGATGTTGGCGCATAGTTGGATCGCGTCAGTGTCTCTATGATGTTGCGCGCAATGAAAAACAAAAGCGCCTGAGTAAAAGGCGCTTTTTGAATAATTAACATCCGATAAACTCGTTATTTTTTTAGTCCTTAGTGGCGTGCAAGGCGATTTCGTTTACACTGCCCTCTCGACGCATCCAGCAGGGAATTTGATTATGTTGCGATATTTAAACCAGTGCTCACATGGCCGCGGCGCCTGGCTTCTTATGGCCCTTACGGCGTTTGCCCTTGAACTGGTCGCGCTATGGTTTCAGCATGTTATGAAGCTGCAACCCTGTGTGCTGTGTATTTACGAGCGCTGTGCATTATTTGGCATTATGGGTGCGGGAATTCTTGGCGCTATCGCGCCGAAAACACCTCTGCGTTTTGTGGCTATCGGCGTATGGATTTACAGCGCCTGGCAAGGGGTTTCTCTGGCTTATGAACACACCATGATACAGCTTCACCCGTCGCCGTTTGTGACCTGTGATTTCGCAGCCCGTTTCCCGACCTGGTTGCCGCTGGACAAATGGCTGCCGCAGGTGTTCGTCGCCACCGGCGACTGCTCGGTGCGTCAGTGGGAATTTTTATCGCTGGAAATGCCTCAATGGCTGCTGGGGATTTTTGCCGCTTACTTAGTGATTGCGGTGCTGGTGTTAATTGCCCAGCCGTTTAAACCGCGCAAACGCGATCTGTTTGGCCGTTACTGATCATTCTTGCTGACTAAAATGCCCTGAAGCCCGCGCTTTGGGGCATTTTTTTTGAGCGGTTAAAACAACGCAAACAGCAGGGCTACCGGGAAACTCATCGGCCATGTGGCACCGATTAACGCCGCGCTTAACAGTTTAATGCGCTTGCGATCTTTAGCGATAAAGTACGTCACCACGCCGGCCAGGCTTGCCATTACGATGTAAAACACCCACATTTTTTGATACAGCGTCATAGAAAAACATCTTCCGTTTAATAAACGGGCCGCACTATGCGCCGCATTGCGCCGAACATCAAGTTGATTAACGTAGCCGCAGCATTTCTACCACTAAATTTCCGGTTTTTCTCAACAAAGAACCGCCTGCGATGAGGCGGTTTATGTCGTTTCGACATTAATGAGAGGATTGCAGGCTCTCTTGTTGCAGGATCCTGAAGATCTGATCTTTCAGGTGCAATTTTTCTTTTTTAAGCCGGGCGACCTCTTCACAGTACCCCCTGCCATTTGCGCCTTCGCGGCGGCTTATCTCCTGGTTCAGGGCGTTATGCTTTTCGAGAAGCGATTCGAAACGTGGATGTTCAGCTTTGAGACGGGGAATTAAATCATTGTACTCTGGGAACATAAGCCTTCCTCTGTAAAGTGGATGACGGCGCCGCCTTTGCAGACGACACCTCTACTCTACGACCTTTTCATGAGAGGAGGCAATTAATGTGACTGTTTTGTGACCAGGATCCGGCTCGGCAGGCAGGGATTTTCCCGGGGCAAAGAAACGTGACCGTTCAGGTCACTCCGCCCAGTCAGGCTTGTTTAAAATATGCTCCTGCCAGTCACGGACCGTCGATTCCTTCACCGCGATATGGCGCACGGAAATGCGTTCGGCATGCATCGCCGCTTTAGATCCGGCGCGTAAGGGATGCCACACCGGCAGGTCTTTCCCTTCGGCAAGCAGACGATAAGCGCAACTCGGCGGCAACCATTCAAAGGTCGGCAGGTTTTCGCGGGTCAACTTGATACAGTCGGGTTCATACTCAAAGCGCCGCTCATAATTGCGGCACTGACAGGTTTTAATATTGAGCTGCTTGCAGGCGACGTTGGTGAAATAGATTTCGTCGGTATCTTCATCCATTAACTTATGCAGGCAGCACTGGCCGCAGCCGTCGCACAGCGATTCCCACTCCGCATCGCTCATTTCATCGAGAGTTTTTTGTTGCCAGAAAGGTGTGTCGCTCATGCCAGGGTCCGCCGCTAAAAGTCAGCGCACCTTATAAACACTATCCGCCCTGGATGCAAGTGTTGCCGCCCCGGACGAGGCGGCCAGCCACTTACAGGACGCGCGTCGTCAGGGTGCGCTCATTGAATATAATTTCCAGCTCATCGCCGCTGACCAGCGGGCCGACGCCTTCCGGCGTGCCGGTGAGAATAATGTCCCCGGAACGCAGCGTAAACCAGCGACTCATATAGGCAATCAGCGGCACGATTTTATGCAGCATATCCTGGGTATTGCCATTCTGGCGCACCTCGCCGTTCACTTTCAGGCCGATGTTAACGTTTTGCGGATCGCAGCCAAATTCCCCAGCCGGGATAAACCCCGAAATCGGGCATGAATTATCAAAGCCTTTCGCTTTTTCCCAGGGTTGCCCGGCTTTTTTCATTTTCGACTGCACATCACGCAGCGTCAGATCCAGGGCGATGCCGTATCCGGCAATAGCCTGGCAGACATGTTCTTCCGTCGCCTGGCGCAGCGTCGAACCAATCAACACCGCCAGTTCCACCTCATGATGCACCGAGCCCAGACCCTGTGGCAGCACCAGCGGCTGGCGAATATCGCACAGCGCGGTTTCGGGTTTGATAAACAATACCGGCTCGTCGGGTGGTGTGCTGCCCATCTCCTGAATATGTTTCGCGTAGTTGCTGCCTACGCAAACCACTTTATTCACCGGGAAATCAATCAGCGCCCCTTGCCAGTTATGGTGTTGATACATGCTGTTCCTCTGCGTTATGCGTAAATGATCACTGTGGTGATGATGACTGTTGGGCCGGTGCGCGGCTGTCGTCACGCATAATCGCATCGGCCATCATTCCGATACTGATAGCAAAATAGTAAGAACGATTCCATGTCATCAGCGTACGAAAGTTTTGAAACACCATAAAGCCCCTGTTCTGCCCATCGTCCGGGATTACAATCCAGGCGGATAATTGCCGCGCGGGTTTGCGCACATTATCAGGCAGCGTGACGCCCAAATCCTGCCATTGCGCCACGGTTTTGCGCTGGTCACTTTTCGTCCCGGCGAGTTCGGCGTCGAAGTTTTCCGGTAAGGTAATTTCCAGCCCCCACTCCTCACCGCGCCGCCAGCCTTCGCTCGCCAGATAATTGGCACTGGAAGCGAACACATCATTAATATTGTTCCAGATATCCATTTTCCCGTCGCCGTCGCCATCCGCGCCATAACGCAGATAGGAACTGGGCATAAACTGATTTTGCCCCATCGCCCCGGCCCACGAGCCTTTCATCTCTCTGGCCGCAATGTGCCCCTGATCCACCATTTTCAGGGCCGCAATCAGCTCTTTGGTGAAGAATGCTTCGCGCCGCCCTTCAAACGCCAGGCTCGCCAGCGCCGAAAAGATGTCCTCATCACCCTGGACTTTACCGAAGCGGCTTTCCAGCGCCCACAGGGCAACCAAATACTGCGGCTGGACGCCGTAGCGCTGTTCGGTACGGTTGAGGATTTGCTGGTGATTGCGCATCTGAACGCGGGCTTCGGCTATTTTTTCAGGGGTGATGACCCGGTTAAGGTAATCGTCGAGCAAGACTTTTTGCTCGGGCTGGTTTTGATCGGATTTCACCACATGATCCACATAATGCATGGTCGCAAAAGCCTGATTAATCGTGGCGTCGCTGATGCCCTGCTCGCGGGCTTCACGCTTGAGTTTTTCGACAAACTCCGCGAAGCCTTCAGGCTGGGCGGGAACGGGCGCTTGCTGCGCCGCAGCGGCGGGCGATGATGTTGCCGGGGCAGGAGCCGGATCCGGGAGGGGTTGGGGTGCGGCATGAAGATAACCCGCGAGAAGACAACTGCATAAGGGTATGACGCTGGTGACAAATTTCATATGATTTCCCGACTCAATAACACAGGTTATCGTGATTAATGTAGCCAGGAAATCAGTCGGGCGCGTGCTGAAACTTATTTTTTGTTTTGCATTTCACGATGCTGTTTTAACAGATCTTCCGGCGGCGGCGGAATTTGCAAATAATAGCCCTGCTCGGTTAATGCCTTTTTGACCTTTTCCAGATCGGCAAAAGCTAATTTCTTTCTTCCGTCGAGGGGAAATAACATCGCCAGGATTGGCTGACCAAAACTTTGCATCAATTCCTGCGGGACGCGCGAGAAATCGTCCTTTTTTTCTACATAAAGATAAGTCTGATCGCGTCGGTTACTTCGATAGATTGCACAAAACATTTTTTTTACTCTGATTTCGCCGGATGGTTACTTGCCTGAATATAGCCGGGACTATAACATGCCTGAAGGATTTCGGAATATCGTCCCACACTGGTGGGGATTATAACTGAATTGAGTAAGGCCAGGATGTCAAACACGCCCATCGAGCTTAAAGGCAGTAGTTTCACGTTATCAGTGGTTCATTTGCATGATGCGCACCCTGAGGTGATTCGCAAAGCATTGGCAGAAAAAATTGCTCAGGCGCCGGCCTTTCTGAAAAACGCACCCGTGGTGGTGAATATTTCCGATGTGCATGGCCCGCTGAACTGGCAGGCATTGCATGATGTTGTGCTGGCAAGCGGCCTTCATTTGGTTGGCATCAGCGGCTGTAAAGACGACGTCCTCAGAGCAGAAATCAGCCAGGCTGGCATTGCGCTGCTGACGGAAGGCAAAGAAAAACCTGCGCGTCCTGCCCCTGTTCCTCCCGTCGCTCCCGAACCAATTGTTACCCCCGTCACAAAAACACGTTTAATCGATCTGCCGGTTCGTTCCGGTCAACGTGTTTATGCCCCAAACTGTGATTTGATCGTCACTAACCACGTTAGCGCTGGCGCGGAACTTATCGCGGATGGCAACATTCATGTTTACGGGATGATGCGGGGTCGCGCACTGGCCGGAGCCAGCGGCGATCGGGATGCGCAAATATTTTGTACTAACCTTGCGGCGGAGCTGGTCTCCATTGCGGGAGTTTACTGGCTGAGCGATCAAATCCCAGCCACTTTTTCTGGCAAGGCGGCTCGTCTGCAGTTAGCGGAAAGCGACTTGACCATTCAACCATTAAATTAAGCCCTTTTAACAAGGAATTCCTTTATGGCACGCATTATTGTTGTTACTTCAGGTAAAGGGGGCGTTGGGAAGACAACCTCCAGCGCGGCCATCGCTACGGGTTTGGCCCAGAAGGGAAAAAAAACCGTTGTTATCGATTTCGATATCGGCCTGCGTAACCTTGACCTGATCATGGGATGTGAACGTCGTGTCGTATACGATTTTGTTAACGTCATCCAGGGCGATGCCACGCTGAATCAGGCGCTAATCAAAGATAAGCGCACCGAGAGTTTGTATATTCTACCGGCCTCGCAGACCCGTGATAAAGACGCGCTGACTCGCGAAGGTGTTGCCAAAGTCATCGATGAACTGAAAAGCATGGATTTTGAGTTTATCGTGTGCGACTCTCCGGCAGGTATCGAAAGCGGCGCGCTTATGGCGCTCTACTTCGCCGATGAAGCAGTGATCACCACTAACCCGGAAGTCTCCTCGGTTCGCGACTCAGACCGCATTCTGGGTATTCTGGCGTCTAAATCCCGCCGTGCTGAAAATGGCGAAGCGCCGATTAAAGAGCACCTGCTGCTCACCCGTTATAACCCAGGCCGCGTTAACCGTGGCGACATGCTGAGCATGGAAGATGTGCTGGAAATTCTGCGTATTCCGCTGGTCGGCGTGATCCCAGAGGATCAATCAGTACTGCGCGCCTCTAACCAGGGCGAGCCGGTGATCCTCGACCAGAACTCCGACGCCGGGAAAGCCTATGCCGATACCATTGAGCGCCTGCTTGGAGAAGAACGTCCTTTCCGCTTCATTGAAGAAGAGAAGAAAGGTTTCCTCAAACGCCTGTTCGGAGGATAAATCATGGCATTACTCGACTTCTTTCTTTCGCGCAAAAAAAATACTGCCAGTATCGCGAAAGAACGTTTGCAGATCATTGTTGCGGAACGCCGCCGTAGCGATTCCGAACCCCATTATTTACCGCAGCTTAAGCGCGATATTCTTGAGGTGATTTGCAAATATGTGCAGATCGATCCGGAAATGGTAACGGTTCAGTTAGATCAAAAAGGCGATGATATTTCCGTGCTGGAACTCAACGTCACATTACCGGAAGCGGAAGAATCAAAATAACGTTTAAGAGCGCTCTTATTCCGAATTGAATAAAGAAATGATCCGTCATTTCTTTATTTTCGCTTTTCCGATCTGGCATAAAAAAACCCTGTGAATATTCACAGGGTTTTTGTTAAATGCCGCTTAATAACGCTTTCAGCGGTTCGCCTAATAACTCACCACGCCAGCCGCTGATTAATTCCGGCTGCGTCGTGCGCGGTTTCAGATTCCAGTGCCAGTTTAATAACTGGTTAATTTGACGCCGTGAGGCAAGCAGTTCTGCACTCACCCCTTTCGCTTCGCTGGTTGCCTGAACAATCGCTTTAATATCTTTGAAAATTTTACGATAGCCCGGCATATCAACCAGATTGGCAATCGGCTCCGGAAGCGCCGATTCCGGTAACGCCTGCGTCTGGGCGACTAACGCCAGCAAGGTTTTGCCATGAAAACGGATCTCGCTGCCGGAAAGTCCCAGGCTGTCCAGTTCACCTAATGATGTGGGCATAAAGCGTGCGACCTGCCACAAATGTTCTTCGCGCACTACAAAGTTAAGCGCTAAATCGCGCTCACGCGCTTTTTTCAGACGCCACGCTGCCAGCAGTTTCAGGCAGGCTAACTGACGGGTACGCAGTTGCCAGGCATTACCAATATCACGCCAGACTTCCTCGGGATCGGCTTGCTCAGCGCGACGGGCCATCATCAACCGGCATTCATCCAGTGCCGCTTCCAGCCAGCCGGATTCACGCGTCTTGTCGACCAGTTGTTTAGCAATGGGCAGCAGATACCAGACATCCGCCGCGGCATAATCGCACTGCCGCTCCGTCAACGGGCGCGCCAGCCAGTCGGTGCGCGATTCGCTTTTATCCAGGGCAATACCGGTAAAGCTTTCCACCAGCGCAGCGAATCCGCAGGACAAGGCATGGCCGGAAAACGAGGCCAGGATCTGGGTATCAATAAACGGCTCCGGCATCATACCGAACGCGTTCTGAAAAACTTCCAGGTCTTCACTACCTGCATGGAGAAACTTGGTGACGTTAACATCCCGCAACAGGGCCCTGAACGGCGCCCACTCGGTGATGGTTAAGGGATCGATCAGCGACACCTGTTCGCCGTCATAAAGCTGAATAAGCCCCAGCTGCGGATAAAAAGTGCGGGTACGGACGAATTCGGTATCCAGCGCTAACGCCGGGTGAAGACGCGCGGCCTCGCAACAGGCGGCGAGCGCGTCATTGGTGGTGATCATCTGATAATTCAAATTACTTTCTCTTGGTTTGCGCCAAAAAAAACGCCGGCTTAACCGGCGTTGGGCGACTGTCTCGGAGCTCAGGCGTTATTGTTGCCTGGCTTGCGTGCTTCGTCACGCAGTTCTCGTCGTAAAATTTTACCCACGTTGGATTTTGGCAGCTCAGCGCGGAATTCCACCAGCTTCGGCACCTTATAACCGGTCAAATGGCGACGGCAAAAAGTGATCAGCGCCTCTTCTGACAGCGCCGGATCTTTCTTCACCACAAAGATCTTCACAGTTTCACCGCTGGCACCGGACGGCACGCCAACTGCCGCCACTTCAGTAACGCCGGTATGCTGCATCACGACGTCTTCGATTTCGTTAGGATAAACATTGAAACCGGAGACCAGGATCATATCTTTTTTGCGATCGACGATGCGTAAAAAACCTTCATCATCCATGACGGCAATATCGCCCGTGCACAACCAGCCATCTTTGATGATTTCGTCTGTGGCGTCCGGTCGCTGCCAGTAGCCTAGCATCACCTGAGGCCCGCGAATGCACAGCTCTCCCGGCTCGCCATGAGGAACTTCGTTGCCCTCATCGTCGATGAGCTTCGCTTCCGTCGACGGTACCGGCAGCCCAATGCTGCCGCTGTGGTAGTCAATATCATGCGGGTTAACGCTCACCAGCGGCGAGCATTCCGTTAATCCGTAGCCTTCCAGCAAAAATTGCCCGGTAAGTTTTTCCCAGCGCTCCGCAACAGCCTGTTGCACCGGCATACCGCCGCCGGCTGAGAGATGTAACGTTGAGAAATCAAGCTGATGAAAATCTTTGTTATTGAGCAGCGCGTTGAACAATGTGTTTACGCCGGTCATCGCGGTGAACGGGTATTTCGCCATCTCTTTCACCAGCCCCGGGATATCACGCGGGTTGGTGATCAGCAAATTTTGCCCGCCAAGCTCAATAAACAGCAGGCAGTTCATGGTCAGCGCGAAGATGTGATACAGCGGCAGCGGCGTAATGACAAACTCTTTGCCCTGGAATAGCAGCGGCCCGTAGGTGGCTTTAACCTGCTCAAGGTTGGCCAGCATGTTGCGATGCGTCAACATCGCCCCTTTCGCCACGCCCGTCGTCCCACCGGTGTATTGCAGGAAAGCCAGGTCGTTACCGACGACTTCCGGCTTAATGTACTGCATCCGGTAGCCGTTATGCAGGGCACTGCGGAACGAGATGGCATCCGGCAGATGGTATTTCGGTACCAGCCGTTTGATGTATTTGACCACAAAGTTGACCACGGTGCCTTTCGCCGTGGACAGCTGATCGCCCATGCGGGTCAGGATCACATGCTTCACCTGGGTACGTTCAACCACTTTTTCCAGGGTATGCGCGAAGTTTGACACGATAACAATGGCGGTGGCGCCGCTGTCGTTGAGCTGATGCTCCAGTTCACGCGGCGTATACAAGGGGTTCACGTTCACGACGATCATCCCGGCGCGCAGAATACCGAACAGCGCCACCGGATATTGCAGCAGGTTTGGCATCATCAACGCCACGCGATCGCCCTTTTGCAATCCCAGCCCTTCCTGTAAATATGCAGCGAAAGCGCGGCTACGCTCTTCGAGCTTCCGGAAAGTCATCACCTCGCCCATGTTAATAAACGCAGGCTGATCGGCAAAGCGGGTCACGGCATGTTCAAAAAGCTCTACCAGGGACTGATAACGATCGGGGTTGATTTCAGCCGGAACATCGGCTGGATAACGGTTTAGCCAAACCTTCTTCAATGCATCACCTCTGAAAGTATTATTCGTCGTCATCGCAGCCCCATTAATGAAAACATGTCGTTAACATAATATTAACTCAGCGTACCAGTTTATTAATTCGGCAGCTTTAAGGTTGCGAAGCGCGTCACTATTTATTTTTCTCATGTCCTGAAAACGCACAGACAGCGGACAAGCCGCTGTCTGTTAGTGTCGTAAAACAAAGAGTTACTCGGTGACGATGGTCTGTACCTGAGCCGGGCCGGGATTATACCAGCCCCAACTGCCATAGCCATAGCGCCAGGGATTGGGACCGCCGAACCAGGGGTCGATTGGCTGCGGCGGCATCATCACCTGTTGCGTGAGATGCCAGCGTTTATAGCCTGTGACGTCCATCGTCATAAAGGTATAGGGCGTTTGTCCGACTTTTCCTTCAGCGGAGCCGGTAATCGGACCGATGACGGTCACCAGTTGCCCGCGGAAGTCCACCGGATCAAGGAAACCATTCACATCGGCGTAGATCCGCCCGCGCGAAGGCTCGCCCAGCACGGGTCGCGCCCCGCTGTCGAGGGGAACGGTGGCGATTTCCAGCCGGGTTTTGCCCTGCTGATTGATCACATTGACCACTTTACCGCCGAAACGCGCTTCCTGGCCGATAAACAGGCGCGGCGCATCCATGACGGCCGCCAGGTCCTGCTGCGGCATCTCGCTGGAACCTTTAATGGCATCCGGGATGGTGACGCATCCGGAGAGCGCCAGCGCGCCCAGGGCAACAAGCCATACGCGAAACATCGATTTTTGCATCGCCATTTTTGACTCCTTAACCCGACGCGCCGCGTCAGGCAATTACGCTCTGCCTGGCAACTTTTTCCAGGCGACTTCATTGCGCAGATAAACGGGTTCGGCCTGTTCCACCGGCACCGTTTTCTTTTGCTCTATTAATTGCGCAGCAAGTGGAAGCATATCTTCGGCATGAGGCAGTAAGATGCCGCCGTCCAGAAGCGTCACGCTGCTGCCCTGGGCCATTTCCGGCCAGGCTTGCCAGCCGGTGCCAACCGTTGCCCATTCTCCGCTTAGCGTCATCAACCGGGCGTTAACCGCTTCGGGTTTTAACACCGCTTCGGTCTCTTCGCCCTGCCAGACGCCCTGCTCGTCACGCTGATACTCCGCCCAGTAGACTTCACCCATGCGCGCATCGATTGCCGCCAGAACGCGTGTCGCGCCCGTGGTGCGGAACGCGCCCTGCGCCATTGTCGCCAGGGTAGACACGCCAATCATCGGCAGATCCGCGCCCAGCGCCAGTCCTTGCGCGATGCCAATGCCGATACGCACGCCGGTAAAACTACCGGGGCCGCGGCCAAACGCCAGGGCATCAATCTCAGACAAGGAAACGGCACTCTGGTTCAGAAGCGACTGAACCAGCGGCAATATACGTTGCGTGTGCTCACGTTGGCACAGCTCAAAGTGAGCATGGAGGGTATCGTTATCCTGTAGCGCTACGGAACAGGCTTCGGTGGCGGTATCTATGGCCAGAATTCGCATATTTTTCGCACTCTCGCGAGGTGGGGTCGTTCAAAATGGCGCGCATCTTATCACAGTCTGGCACAAATTACTCCGTCGCGGGCGCGGCCAGGAAGGCGGCGGCCCGGGCAATATCACGGGTCCGTGGCGCAGGCGGCAGGCTTGCCAGAAACACGGCACCGTAAGGGCGCATGACCAGACGGTTATCGCAAATCACCAGCACGCCGCGATCGTCGACGTCGCGGATCAGGCGGCCCACGCCCTGTTTCAGCGTGATCACCGCGTCCGGTAGTTGCACTTCATCAAACGGATCGCCGCCGCGTAAACGGCAGTCTTCCATACGCGCTTTTAACAGCGGGTCGTCCGGCGAGGTGAACGGCAATTTATCAATAATGACCAGCGACAGCGTATCGCCGCGTACGTCCACGCCTTCCCAGAAACTACTGGTCGCCACCAGCAAGGCGTTACCCGCCTCGACAAACTGTTGCAGTAATTGCCCTTTGCTGGTTTCGCCCTGAAGCAGCACCGGTAGCGTCAGCATGGCGCGAAATTGCTCTGCCAGGTCGCGCATCATGGCGTGGGAAGTACATAGCATAAAACAACGCCCGTTATTGGCTTCGATCATCGGCTTGAGCATACGGGCCAGATGGCGTGCGGCTCCCGGTTGGTTCGCCATCGGTAAACCCCGCGGTACGCAAAGCAGCGCCTGCTTTGCATAATCAAACGGGCTTGGCAGCAGCAGCGTTTCCGCCTCACTGATCCCTAAGCGGTCAGTGAAATGATGTAAGTCATCGTTAACGGACAACGTGGCCGAGGTGAAGACCCAGGTGCCGGATTTTTGCGCCATCACGTCTTTAAACTTATCTGCGACGTTGAGCGGCGTCAGCGCCAGGGTGAAATGGCGTGAATTGCATTCATACCAGTAGCTAAAACCCGGCGTATTGATCTCTTTGAGTCGCTTGAGGCGGGCCCGGTACAAGGTGGCACGTTCAAACGCCGCGTCCAGTAACGCTGAGCGGCCGAGCGACAACTTCGCCACGTCGTAGCAGAGCTCCAGGGCATCATCGAGCAAAACCAGCGCGCGCTGAATATTGCTGTCGGCCAGTAATTCCCGCAGGTTGCCACGAAAACCCGGCTCGCCTAACTGCAACCGGAAATCCTGGGCACTCTGTGCCAGCCGATCGGCGCATTTTTGCAGTTGCTGGGTATCTTTCACTTCGGTGCGATAGGCAATGGTGATGTCTTTGGCTAAATCCTGAAGCTGCCGGCTGGACAATGACTGTCCAAAATACTGGCTGGCGATATCAGGGATCTGATGGGCTTCGTCGAAAATCGTCACATCAACTTCCGGGATCAACTCCGCAAAACCGCTCTCTTTCACCACCATATCCGCCATGAAAAGATGATGGTTAACGACCACCACATCCGCTTCCATGGCGTTTTTACGCGCCTTCACCACAAAGCACTCTTTATACAGCGGGCAGTCCGCACCGAGGCAGTTATCGTTGGTGCTGGTGACCAGCGGCCACACCGGCGCGTCTTCCGCCACGCTCGCGCAGGTACTGATATCGCCATCATGGGTTTGATTAGCCCAGCTGCGCAGCAGGATCACATCGCTTAAGGTCTGGACGGGAAGATCGCCACCCGCCAGCGCCTGCTGCTCCAGGCGTTCCAGGCACAGATAGTTGGAGCGTCCTTTCAGCAGTGCCAGTTTGCCTTTGTAATCCAGCGCGCGGGCGACGGTGGGCAAATCGCGGCTATAAAGCTGATCCTGAAGCGCTTTCGAACCGGTGGAAATGATGACTTTTTTTTCTGAACGTAAGGCTGGGGCAAGATAGGCGTAGGTTTTACCGGTACCGGTTCCCGCTTCTACCACCAGCGGCGTTTGCGCGTCGATCGCATGCGCAACGGCCTGCGCCATTTGACGCTGCGGTTCACGCGGTTTAAAACCGGCGATCGCTTTCGCCAGTTGCCCGTCTGTTGCAAAATCGTCCGTCACATTCTGGTCTGCCACGCTATCGTCCGTCACACTGCCCCCTGGTTAAATTGCCAGTGATTATGTCAGGGGTGGGAGGGTTACGCCAGCCAAAGAGATGACGCCGCGCTCGCAATATGGCAGGCTGACACCCTTTTAACGCGATAAGGAAATAACGATGACAATCTTACGAATCAACCCTGAAGCCCGCTGGTCCGACGCCGTTATTTATAATCAAACGCTGTATTACACTGGCGTACCGGAAAATACCGATGCGGATGCCCGCGCACAAACCGCCGACATTCTGGGACAGATTGACGAGATGCTTCAGGCGCAGGGCAGCGACAAAACGCGTATTCTTGACGCCACTATTTTTCTGGCCGATCGCGCGGACTTTGCATTAATGAATGAAGCCTGGGACGCCTGGGTCGCGGCAGGCCACGCGCCGGTGCGCTGCACCGTTGAGGCCAAACTGATGAAGCCACAATATAAAGTGGAAATTAAAATTATCGCGGCGGTGTAGGCGTCTTGATAGCGGGCAGTAACCCGTCCGCTATCATTTAGCCTGTCGTTACTTTTCCATATCAGCAATCGATATCGGGAGATAAACCCTACTCGTCCTCATCATCCTCAAAACGGGCGACGATACGGTCGCCCTTATGGGTTGCGCGGATCTCTTCCGCCACCTGGGTGATGGCCTGACCGCTGCTTAACCCCTGGGCCATAAGTTCCTGAATACGCTCGACAGCCTGCTGCTGCTGTTCATGTGTCAGTGAAGGTAATCCTGCAAACATGGTTGACTCCTGTTACATTGCTGACGGTTATTATTTCACGTTGCCCTGAATGCGCCAACCGATGTGCGCCGGCAACCTGCGTTAATGAGTTGATCGATGCATACTACTCCCTCTTCCAGCCTGAACGTGATTACGCTCCCCTGGCAACCCGATGCACTAATGGCGCACTTTGCCACGTTGAACCACCAGCCGTGGGCGATGCTGTTACATTCCGGCTTCGCCGACCATGCCCATAACCGGTTTGATATTCTGGTGGCGGACCCCAAAATCACGCTGCAAACGCGCGGTGAGCTGACAGAAATTTGCGCGCCGGACGGAATACGCACGTCCGGGGAGTGCCCACTGGCGCTGGTAAAAGCCTGTCTGGCCTCTCTTGATATTTGTCCTGAAGCCGATCCGGTGTTGCCTTTCCAGGGCGGCGCGGTGGGTTTGTTCGGCTATGATTTGGGCCGACGTTTTGAAAAACTCCCCGTCATCGCTGACCGGGATATCACGACGCCGGATATGGCAATTGGTATTTATGACTGGGCGCTGATCGCCGATCACCATCGCCAGACGTTGTCACTCATCAGTTGGGATGACGTCGAAGCGCGCCTTCGCTGGCTGAAACAACAAACCGCGCCTGAGACGGTGCCTTTTGAACGCACCTCCAATTGGGTCGCCAATATGACACGCGAAGAGTATGGCGCAAAATTCCGCCAGATACAGGCGTGGTTGCAAAGCGGAGATTGTTATCAGGTCAATCTCGCCCAACGCTTTCATGCGACCTATCGCGGTGATGAATGGCAGGCGTTTACGCAGTTGAACGCCGCCAACCGCGCGCCGTTCAGCGCTTTTTTACGCTTGCCGGATCAGGCTATCCTCAGTTTGTCGCCGGAACGTTTTATTTTGCTGGAAGGGGATCAGATCCAGACCCGGCCTATCAAAGGCACACTGCCCCGTCTTGACGATCCGCTCGAAGACGCCATTCAGGCGCAGAAACTGGCCGCCTCACCAAAAGACCGCGCGGAAAATCTGATGATAGTCGATCTGCTGCGAAACGATATTGGCCGCGTGGCGGTACCCGGCAGCGTTAAGGTGCCGGAACTGTTTGTGGTCGAGCCGTTCCCGGCGGTGCATCATCTGGTAAGCACCATCACCGCCACGCTCCCCGCTAACCTGCACGCTACGGATTTACTGCGTGCCAGTTTTCCTGGCGGCTCGATTACCGGCGCGCCCAAAGTGCGCGCCATGGAAATTATTGAAACGCTGGAGCCTCAGCGGCGTAACGCCTGGTGCGGCAGTATTGGCTATATCAGCCTGTGCGGCAATATGGACACGAATATCACCATTCGCACAGTGACCGCGCAAAAGGGCGCGCTTTATTGCTCCGCTGGCGGCGGGATAGTGGCGGACAGCGACGAGGCGGCGGAATATCAGGAAACTTTTGATAAAGTTAATCGTATCCTAAATCACCTGTGAAGGAGCGTCATGAGTAATCCGCCAATAACGCTGGAGAATTTTTTAGCCCGTTTCCAGTTATTACGTCCCCAGATCAACCGCCATACGATCAACCAGCGCCAGGCCGCGGTGCTGGTGCCGATTGTTCGTCGTCCGGTACCGGGTTTGCTGCTAACCCAGCGTTCGACGCGAATGCGTAAGCATGCCGGTCAGGTGGCGTTTCCCGGCGGCGCTCGCGATCCGGAAGACAGCTCACTGATCGCCGCGGCGTTGCGCGAAGCGCAGGAAGAAGTCGCGATACCCCCTGAGACCGTCGAAGTCATTGGCGTACTGCCTACCGTGGACAGCGTGACCGGCTTTCAGGTTACGCCGGTAGTGGGCATTATTCCGCCGGACTTGCCCTATCATGCCAGCGAGGAGGAAGTCGCAGCGGTGTTTGAAATGCCGCTTGAAGAAGCGTTGCGTCTGGGGCGCTATCATCCGCTGGATATCCATCGGCGCGGCAATGACCACCGCGTCTGGCTTTCCTGGTATGAACACTACTTCGTCTGGGGCATGACAGCGGGCATTATTCGTGAGCTGGCTCTGCAAATCGGTATGAAGCCTTAACTATACTTACAGAAGAATCCCTGTTTTTTGTAGGGAATGACGACACTTTATTAGGGAATATTGTCTGAGGCATTAGTTTTATTCATGTGAATAATTAACTTTGCGGAACAATAAACTCTTAAAATAAATGTTGTTCTAACCTCGTCACTCAAAAGAGTGCCTCTGGCAGGAGTTTTTACTGTGATTAGTATATTCGACATGTTTAAGGTGGGCATTGGTCCCTCCTCTTCCCATACCGTTGGACCGATGAAGGCAGGGAAGCAATTCGTCGATGATCTGGTCGAAAAAGGATTACTGGACAGCGTAACCCGCGTAGCGGTGGACGTTTACGGTTCGCTTTCCCTGACCGGCAAAGGCCACCATACCGATATCGCTATCATTATGGGCCTTGCGGGTAATCTACCTGATACTGTTGATATTGATAGCATTCCGGCGTTCATCCGGGATGTTGAGACCCGCGAACGCCTGTTGCTGGCGCAGGGTCGCCACGAAGTGGATTTTCCTAAAGACAACGGCATGCGTTTCCAGAGCGACAACCTGCCGCTGCATGAAAACGCCATGCGCATTTACGCCTACAACGGCGATAAAGAGATTTACAGCAACACTTACTACTCAATCGGCGGAGGCTTTATCGTCGATGAAGCGCATTTCGGTAAAGACGCCAGCAGCGACGTAAGCGTCCCTTACCCCTTCAAATCCGCGCAGGAAATGCTGGATTACTGCAAAGAAACCGGTTTATCGCTTTCCGGCATGGTGATGAAGAACGAACTGGCGCTGCACAGTAAACAGGAAATCGAAGCCTATTTTGCCAATGTATGGCAGACCATGCAGGCCTGTATCGATCGCGGCATGAATACCGAAGGCGTGCTGCCTGGCCCATTGCGTGTACCGCGTCGCGCATCGGCGCTGCGCAGAATGTTGGTATCCAGCGATAAGAACAATAAAGATCCTATGACGGTTATCGACTGGGTCAATATGTTCGCACTGGCCGTGAACGAAGAAAACGCAGCCGGAGGCCGTGTGGTCACTGCGCCGACGAATGGCGCATGCGGTATCGTACCGGCAGTGTTGGCCTACTACGATCACTTTATCGAGCCGGTCACCCCGGATGTCTATATTCGATATTTCCTGGCCTCCGGCGCGATTGGCGCGTTGTACAAAATGAACGCCTCGATCTCAGGTGCGGAAGTGGGTTGCCAGGGCGAAGTTGGCGTCGCCTGTTCCATGGCAGCGGCGGGTCTGGCGGAAATCCTCGGTGCCAGCCCGGAGCAGGTATGCGTGGCGGCAGAAATCGGTATGGAACATAACCTCGGTCTGACCTGCGACCCGGTCGCCGGACAGGTACAGGTGCCCTGTATCGAACGTAACGCCATTGCTTCTGTAAAAGCGATTAACGCCTCACGTATGGCCATGCGCCGCACCAGCGCGCCTCGCGTCTCACTGGATAAAGTCATCGAAACCATGTATGAGACCGGTAAAGATATGAACGCCAAATACCGTGAAACGTCCCGCGGTGGTCTGGCGATAAAAGTGCAGTGTAATTAAGCCTAAGGCGCCGCAATCGCGGCGCTTTTTTTATCTGCGGCGGTTTCACGGTATGCTTTCCCCACTACACTTTCATTGTTCACTTTCCCAACATCAGGGAGAGCATTGAGAGGCTACGGAGATGCAAACAGCCCAGCGCATAATTTATTATTACCGGCGCAGACGTTTCATTCTTTGCATAATTCTTGCCGTGATCACCCTTCTTCTGACGCTGGGGTTGCGTTATTTAACCGAGCGTAATGATTACCGGCGGGAAATTGCTGGCTATCATCAACGCGCCATTGCCTCGCTGGAATCGGTGCTGGAACCCATCGATATTGCCCGTAAATCACTGGCAGCCTTACCGGGAATTAGCTGCGACATGGCGCAGTACCAGCTGCGTGAACAGGCAGCCCGTCTGCAAACCGTGCGCTCTATCGGGCTGGTAAAAGACGGCATCCTGTATTGCTCAAGCATTTTCGGCCAGCGCGATATCGCCATTAATAAACTCCAACCCAGCCTTCCCTCGGTTGCTCCGCTGATGCAGCTTTCCACTGCCAACTCATTACTGATTGGTTCGCCCATTTTATTGCTCTGGGAACCCTCCAGCGCCGACGGCCAGAGTGGCGTGGTGCAAATCATCAATATCGAACTGCTGACGGCATTAACGCTTCAGCCTGGGCCGCCGTTGATTCAGAAAGCCGTGCTCAATGTGGCGAACCACTATCTTGTCGATAAAAAGATTATCTGGAGCGCACTGCCCCATACCCCCGGTCAGGTGGAGCACCGCTTTCACTCGCAGCGTTATCCGCTGGCGATTGTCGTTTTAGGGCCCTCGCCCGAGTCGCTGGCGCTTCAGGGTCTTCCTGAACAGTTGCCGCTGGCCATCATGCTGAGCCTGCTGATCGGTTATATCACCTGGCTGGCCAGCGCTACGCGTATGAGTTTTTCCTGGGAAATTAACCTTGGCATCGCCGCCCATGAATTCGAAGTTTTTTGTCAGCCGCTGGTACGGGCGCGTGACAGGCGCTGTACCGGCGTGGAAATTCTGCTGCGCTGGAAGAATCCGCGCCAGGGATGGATTTCACCGGATGTGTTTATTCCTCTCGCCGAGCAACAGGATTTGATCGCCCCGCTGACCCGTTACGTACTGGCCGAAACCGTGCGCCATCTCCATCTGTTTCCTGCCTCCGAGCAGTTCCACATCAGTATTAACGTCGCGGCAAGCCATTTCCATCAGGGGGTGATCATCAAGGATCTGAAACGTATCTGGTTCCCTGAAAAACCCAAACAGCAGTTAATGCTGGAACTGACCGAACGCGATGCGTTGCCGGATATGGATTACCGGGTGGTTCGGGAATTGCATCAGATGGGGGTGCAACTGGCGATTGATGATTTTGGCACCGGGCAGAGTTCGTTGTCCTATCTGGAACGGCTGCACCCTAACGTGCTGAAAATTGATAAAACCTTCACCGCAGCGATTGGGACCGACGCGGTCAACTCGACGGTAACGGATATTATTATCGCGCTGGGCAAACGGTTGAAGATCGCGCTGGTGGCGGAAGGCGTGGAGACTGAACAGCAGGAAGGTTATTTACGTCGTCACGGCGTGGCGGTGCTGCAAGGCTATTTATATGCGAAACCGATGCCGATTGCCGATTTTCCGCGCTGGCTGGCAGGTGACTTACCGCCACCTGCCGCCAAAAAAGATCAACCTATGTCAGCATTGACCTTGCGGTGATTACTCTTCTTCGTCGTGCTCGGGTTCGTCTTTAACGATTCGTACCAGATCGACGCGATAGTCATTGGCTTCGACGATGGTGATGCGCAGCGGCGGGACATCAAGCACATCGCCTACGCGAGGGATTTGACCGTTAACCGCAATCACCAGGCCGGCTACGGTGGCGATATCATCTTCATCATTCACCAGCGTCGAGACATCCAGATGCTGTTGCAGTGCGTGAAGATCGGTCCCGCCTTTCACTAACCAGCCATCACCATCGGCGACGATTTCCGGCGTTTCGTCAGCGTCCGGAAACTCTCCGGCAATCGCTTCCAGAACATCCAGCGGCGTGACAAGACCCTGCACCACGCCAAATTCGTTATTGACGATAACAAAGCTGCCGCGTGCGCGACGCAGCACGCCTAACAGGTTGATCGGATCAAGTGTTTCCGGCACCACAATAGCGGGAGACGCCGCGGCGATTGCCGCCACATCAACACCTTCTTCCAGCGCCACCAGCAACTCTTTCGCCCGAACAATGCCGATCACTTCGTCCAGCTCGCCACGACATACCGGGAACAGGCTGTGGGGAGAAGACAGCAGCTGTTCACGGATTTCGTCAACGCTCAGTTCGGCGTCTACCCAACTGATCTCACCACGCGGCGTCATGATGCTGCGCAATGAACGTGACGCCAGAGTCAGCACGCCGTTAATCATGTAACGCTCTTCATGGGCGAACGATTCCATCGGAACCGGCACCATCGCCGTGCCTTCCGTTTCCGGCTGAACAGCGCCTCTTTTTCCGCCGCCCATCAGGCTCAGGATGGATTGCGCAGTGCGGGCGCGCAACGGCAGGCGCGACTGGTGCTTAACGAAGTTGCGACGGGCAATCTGATTAAACAGTTCGATCAGGATCGAGAAGCCAATAGCAGCGTACAGATAGCCTTTCGGGATATGGAAACCGAAACCTTCCGCGACCAGACTCAGACCGATCATCAACAGGAAGCTCAGACAGAGCACAACCACCGTCGGATGTTGGTTCACAAAGCGCGTCAGCGGTTTCGACGCCAACAGCATTACCGCCATCGCGATCACTACTGCTGCCATCATCACCGGCAGATGGTTCACCATGCCTACCGCTGTGATAACGGCATCCAGCGAGAAGACGGCATCAAGGATCACAATCTGCACCACCACAACCCAGAAACTGGCATACCCTTTACCGTGGGCGCTGTCGTGCTGTTTATTTTCCAGCCGCTCATGCAATTCCGTGGTGGCTTTAAACAACAGGAACAAGCCCCCGAGCAGCATGATCAAGTCGCGGCCTGAGAAGGTGAAATCCATCACGGTGAACAGCGGACGCGTCAACGTCACCATCCAGGAAATTAACGACAACAGCCCCAAACGCATAATCAACGCCAGGGACAGACCAATAAGACGCGCTTTATCACGCTGCTTAGGTGGCAGTTTATCCGCAAGGATGGCGATGAAAACCAGGTTATCAATACCGAGAACGATTTCCAGTACCACAAGCGTCAGCAAACCCACCCAAATCGAGGGGTCCATTAATAATTCCATAACAGGCTCCTGTCGCAGGAATGACTAAACGGCACCGCACAATTCGCGGGCGCAAAAACAGTGGCTAAGATTAGGTATGAGGCGTCGGGATGACGAGCGGCCTGTGAACAGGCGAAAGTGAAATGACGTCGGTGACGGTCCATAGGGTGGGCTACTGCCCGCTACTCCTGAAAATTAGTAAGAAGCATACATTAGCAAACGGAATCAGCCTTTTGCAAAGATTTACCTGAATTTGCAATTTTGCTGACACAGTCATCACCCATAATTTTTAGCACAAATTTTCACGCAGTCGCTAAAGCTAAATTACGGATCTTCATCACATAAATTATTTTTTCGGTATCTAAAATAAATCACGGATTAAGCTAAATCTCAGTCAACACCTTATCTGAATCGATTCGGTAAACCGCTAAAGATTCGCGATGCTCTCGTAATGAGGGTGTTAATTCAATGAAGGAGGTAACACGTGACTATTGCTATTGTCATAGGCACTCACGGTTGGGCCGCTGAGCAATTGCTCAAAACCGCTGAGATGCTGTTGGGCGAGCAAGAAAATGTGGGTTGGATTGATTTTGTTCCCGGCGAGAATGCGGAAACACTGATCGAGAAGTACAACGCACAGTTAGCAAAACTTGATACCCAGCAAGGTGTGTTGTTTCTCGTAGACACATGGGGCGGCAGCCCGTTTAACGCAGCCAGCCGCATTGTGGTGGATAAAGACCATTACGAAGTCATCGCTGGCGTTAATATTCCGATGCTGGTGGAAACTTTAATGGCCCGGGACGATAACCCGTCCTTCGACGAACTGGTCGCGCTGGCCGTTGAAACCGGCCGCGAAGGCGTAAAATCCCTGAAAGCCAAACAGCCTGAAAAAACCGCACCCGCTGCTGCCGCAGCGCCGAAAGCGGCGGCCCCCGCTAAGCCCATGGGCCCGAATGATTATATGGTCATCGGCCTCGCCCGTATTGACGACCGTTTGATTCACGGCCAGGTCGCCACCCGCTGGACGAAAGAAACCAATGTATCGCGCATTATCGTCGTGAGCGACGAAGTGGCTGCCGATACAGTCCGTAAAACATTATTAACCCAAGTGGCGCCACCCGGCGTAACCGCGCATGTGGTGGATGTCGCGAAAATGATCCGTGTTTATAACAACCCGAAATACGCAGGCGAACGCGTGATGCTGCTGTTCACCAATCCAACCGATGTCGAGCGCGTCGTGGAAGGCGGCGTGAAAATCTCGTCGGTGAATATTGGCGGGATGGCCTACCGGCAAGGGAAAACTCAGGTCAACAATGCGGTTTCCGTCGACAGCAAAGATATTGACGCGTTCAACAAGCTGAATGAACGGGGGATTGAGCTTGAAGTTCGCAAAGTCTCCAACGATCAAAAACTGAAAATGATGGATCTGATCCGCAAAGTCACACCTTAACACGTTCGCGAATTCACGTTTTTCAGCTCTCACACTTAAGTCTGTCAATGTTACAGGAGAAGTACAATGGAGATTACCACTCTTCAGATTGTGCTGGTGTTCATCGTCGCGTGTATCGCGGGTATGGAGTCGGTACTCGATGAATTTCAGTTCCACCGTCCGCTTGTCGCTTGTACCCTCATTGGGGCCGTGCTGGGCGATATGAAGACCGGCATCGTTATCGGCGGTACCCTGGAAATGATCGCGCTTGGCTGGATGAACATCGGTGCGGCGGTGGCCCCTGATGCGGCGCTGGCGTCAATCATTTCAACCGTTCTGGTTATTGCCGGGCACCAAAGCATCGGCGCCGGTATCGCGCTGGCGATCCCACTGGCTGCGGCGGGTCAGGTTCTGACCATTATCGTGCGTACTATTACCGTGGCTTTCCAGCACGCGGCAGATAGCGCGGCGGAAAAAGGCAATCTCACGGCCTTGTCCTGGATACACGTTTCTTCGCTGTTCCTGCAGGCAATGCGTATCGCCATCCCGGCGGTTATCGTTGCCGTTTCAGTGGGCACCAGCGAAGTTCAGGGCATGCTGAATGCCATCCCGGAAGTGGTAACCAGCGGTCTGAATATTGCCGGCGGCATGATTGTGGTGGTCGGTTACGCGATGGTTATCAATATGATGCGTGCGGGCTATCTGATGCCGTTCTTCTACCTTGGCTTCGTTACCGCGGCGTTTACTAATTTCAACCTGGTCGCCCTGGGTGTGATTGGCGCAGTGATGGCTGTCCTCTACATCCAACTGAGCCCGAAATACAACCGTTCCGCTGCGGCGCCTGTTCAGGCGGCTGGCGCTAACGACCTTGATAACGAACTGGACTAGCAGGTGAGCGACATGGTTGATATGACAAAAACCACTACTACCACTACCACGACTGAGAAGAAACTGACCCCGAGCGACATTCGCGGTGTGTTCATTCGCTCAAACCTGTTTCAGGGTTCGTGGAACTTTGAACGTATGCAGGCGCTGGGTTTTTGCTTCTCTATGATCCCGGCGATTAAACGTCTGTATCCGGAAAATAACGAGGCGCGCCGTCAGGCGATTAAACGTCACCTGGAGTTTTTCAATACCCACCCTTATGTTGCCGCGCCGGTTCTGGGCGTAACGCTTGCAATGGAAGAGAAGCGCGCAAACGGTGCTGAAATCGAGGATGGCGCCATCAACGGGATTAAAGTCGGCTTGATGGGCCCGCTGGCGGGCGTGGGCGATCCTATCTTCTGGGGTACCGTGCGCCCGGTTTTCGCTGCCCTGGGGGCGGGCATCGCCATGAGCGGCAGTTTGCTCGGTCCGTTGCTGTTTTTCATTCTGTTTAACGCGGTTCGCCTGGCGACACGCTATTACGGCGTGGCATACGGTTATCGCAAAGGGATCGATATCGTTAAAGATATGGGGGGTGGCTTCCTGCAAAAACTGACCGAGGGGGCATCAATTCTCGGTCTGTTTGTGATGGGGGCGCTGGTCAACAAATGGACGCACGTCAATATTCCACTGGTGGTCTCACGTATCACGGACCAGACCGGTGCCGAAAAAGTGACCACGGTGCAGACCATTCTCGATCAGTTGATGCCTGGTCTGGTGCCGCTACTGCTTACCTTCGCCTGTATGTGGCTGCTGCGTAAGAAAGTTAACCCACTGTGGATCATCGTTGGCTTCTTCGTCATTGGTATCGCAGGCTATGCGGTCGGCCTGTTAGGGCTGTAAGATACGGTTTTCCTGAGGTTTACAACCGGGGGCACGCTCCCGGTTTTTTATTGTGGAGCATACATGACGCTGACGGACTGGGTTCTCATCCTGCTTATCATCGTTCTGCTGGCATGGGCGATTTATGACGAGGTCATCATGCCCGCACGCAAAGGGAAAACTTTGCTGGCCCTGCCCTTGCTGCGACGCAGCCGCGTGGACGGTGCCATTTTTGTCGGCCTGGTGTGCATTTTGATTTACAACAATCTCGCCGCCCAGGGCGCTCTGTTAACGACCTGGCTGTTAGGCGCGCTGGCGCTATTGGCTATTTACCTTTTTTGGTTACGCCAGCCAAAGATCATTTTCAAAACCCATGGCTTTTTCTTCGCCAATGTCTGGATAGAATATAACCGCATTAAAGGCATGAATTTATCAGAAGACGGCGTACTGGTAATGCAATTAGAACAGCGGCGACTGCTTGTGCGAGTGAAGAAAATAGACGATCTGGAGAGAATTTATAAACTTCTTGTTATTACTCAATAAGTTGCATATTATCCATGGCTATGTTTTTGTATTTTAATTAAGCACAGATATAGCGCTGGCTATATTATTTTCTGAGCCAGCTTAAAACTATTTATTAACGTTTTTATTACCATTCCAGCTAAATGAAAACCGTTATCAACTGGATTGAAAAATAACAACTTTTGCGGGTTGTTTTATATTTCCTGAATATGGTAATGTTGCGCCCGTCGTTGGGGAGTAGCCGATTTCCGATATTCAGGAAATGTACGTGTCAACATACTCGTTGTAAAACGTGGCGCGTACGGACTGTGTTTCATGCAGTCAGGCGAGACCATAGGCACATTCACTGCTGATTACCGGGGCAGTGATTGTGTATATGGATATCCCGGTCAGGACGCATGAATGAATCTTTCCGCAACTCTTCTGCTCGCATTTGGCATGTCGATGGATGCTTTCGCAGCATCGATTGGCAAAGGTGCCACACTGCATAAGCCTAAGCTTTCTCACGCGATCCGCATCGGTCTGGTATTCGGCATTATCGAAACGCTGACACCGTTAATTGGCTGGGCGCTGGGTGTTTTCGCCACCCATTTCGTCCTCGAATGGAACCACTGGATCGCCTTTATTCTGCTAACCTTTCTTGGTATTCGAATGATGGTTGAAGGTTTACGTTCAACCTCCGATGAAGAAAAAGCAGAGCTCCGCCGCCACAGCTTCTGGTTACTGGTGACCACTGCGTTTGCGACCAGCATCGACGCCATGGCCGTGGGCGTAGGCCTGGCATTTCTCAAGGCTAATATCGTTTATACCGCCCTGGCGATTGGCTGCGCGACGTTTATTATGTCGACGCTGGGCATTATGCTGGGCCGGTTTATCGGCCCGCTGCTGGGTAAGCGCGCCGAAATCCTCGGCGGTCTGGTTTTAATCGGGATTGGCGCGCAGATCCTGTGGAGTCACTTCGCTTAAGCGTCACGAGTCCATACGCGAATACAAAAATCCGTTTCACACTCAAATGCCGTCACGCTTTTCATTGCTGTCCATACTTCCGGGCGTGCACGCCACGCAAAAGGCGTCATCTGTAATAACGCGGCGGTTTCACCGGCGTTTAACGTCATCATGTAGGCAAGTTGACTCTCTTCTGTCAGCGTAAAGCCCGCCAGGCTTTCTGTATCCGGCTGATGCAATACAATCTGATCATAAACCAGCCCTTTTAGCTGCATCAGATGGCGTGGACCTGGGGCGACGGTTAAAACCATTCCGCCAGGCTTCACGGTGCGGGCCAGCTCCTGCGCATTACAGGGTGCATAAATACGCACAATGGCATCCAGAGACGCGTCGTCGAAAGGCAAGCGATGGCTTGAGGCCACGCAAAAAATCACGTCACCATAGCGCTTTGCGCCGTAGCGCACGGCCACTTTAGACACGTCCAGCCCGAAAGTCTTCGCGCCGCACTGTTTAGCTACCCCGGCAAACGCCGCAGTGTAATACCCTTCGCCGCAGCCGATATCCAGGATGGCCTGCGATTGTGGCATCAATCGCTGTTCAAGCAATCCGGCGACCCGATCGCGCAGAGGCTGATAATGCCCGGCATCCAGGAATGCCCGGCGCGCCTGCATCATTTCGCTATTGTCACCCGGCTGCTTTGAATGCTTAAACTGCACCGGCAGCAAATTCACATACCCTTCTTTTGCTTTATCGAACTGATGCCCCTGCGGACATGCGTAGCTTTTACTGTTTTCGCTCAGCGGGGAATGACAAAGAGGACAAGTGAACATGGAAACTCCGAATAGCCTAAAGGGCGCAAGTGTAGCCTGATTCGGAGGCCCCGATAAGATTGCGGCAATAAAAAAGCCCCGCATTGCGGGGCTTTTTCACGAAAACGATGCCATAAGCACCGCCTCAGAAATTCGATCAGATAGCAGTTACGTTAACTGCTGCCGGGCCTTTCTGGCCGTCCTGAATTTCGAACTCTACGTTCTGGCCTTCGGCCAGAGTTTTGAAGCCGTTACCCTGGATTGCAGAGAAGTGTACGAATACATCTTTGCTGCCGTCTGCCGGAGTAATGAAACCAAAACCTTTAGACTCGTTGAACCACTTAACTTGACCTTTGATCTTTGCCATTTTGCAAATTCCTTAAATTGTATTCTTCGCCCGCAGGCTTCATTGAGTGAAAACTGAGACATTACTGCATGAGGCACTAATAAAAGGTTCGGCAGAGAAGCAGTATTCAACGACAACGTGTTTACTCAGGACTTCTTTACTGAAAATGCCACACATAAACAGAACTATACCTCGTTTGACCCAAAAAATGTTATCACATACAACGTATATAATGGCAAGCCATTTTTGAACGTGTATCGATCTGCCGCACAAATCAATAAGTGACTACGCCCTACCCCAGAGGCAACGCGTAACACGCTGATATGATAAGCCTTGAGCACTAAGGTCCTTCGGCAACCACGCAGCAATCTGACAACCTTTTCAACATAGCCTAAACCTGGAAAGTCGTCCACGTAACGCGCAAAAAAAAGCGCTCAAAAACGTCATATTGCGATGAAAAGCCAAATATTTTGCATATACAGCGCATCCTTACTTATTTTGCGGGAATCATCACAACATTACTGGTATTGACAATTCATTTAGTTTCCCTGAATAAGGTTAAATAATTGCACCAAAATAATGACAAGATAATGACAGAACAGGTGAACTCCTCTCCCTTTATTTCGGTGGTTTAAGAAAGATATATTTTCAGACAGGTAATAACATAATAATTAAAGCTTATATCACGCTTTGCTAAAGGATAAATATTGACCGATTTTGATGGGCTTAAATCGGGGTGTTAGTTCATGCGCACTCTCTAATGCCCTAAGTAACTCTTCTGGCGGTGCGTCCAGCGATTCATCCGCCAGTTCGAATACACCCCAGTGGATGGGAATGGCAAGGGGGCGATCGAGCGACTGCCATAACGTCACCGCATCTGACGGATCCATATGATTTGCTGCCATGAACCATCGCGGTGCGTAAGCGCCGATGGGTATAGCGGCGAAATCCATCGGCCCGAGCCGGTCTTTTACGTCGTGAAGAAAAGGATGGTAACCACTGTCGCCGCAAAACCATGCGCGAAAATGGGAAGATTCGATGGTCCAGCCGCACCACAGCGACCGGTTTCTATCCCACGGCGTTCTCATGCTCCAGTGCTGCGCCGGAACGGCCGTATACACCAGTCCGCCATGCGTCCAGGCTTGCCACCAGTCCAGTTCGACAATGCGCGTAATTCCCTGGCGACGTAACCACGCTTTCAGTCCCAGCGGCACAAAATAGGTGGCTTCAGGCGAATGTCGACGCAGGAACCGGATCGTGGCGCGATCCAGATGGTCATAATGGTTATGGGAAATCAGTACCGCATCCAGCTGCGGAAAATCAGAGGGCGCAAAGGGTAAGGGTGTTTTGCGTTGAGGGCCGTAAAAGGTTAAGGGTGACGCGCGTTGAGAAAATATCGGGTCGGTAAGAATAAACTGGCCCTGTAAAGCGAACAATAGCGAGGCATGGCCTAACCACCAGACGCCCTCGCCCGCCGCGTGAAAATCGGCGGGTTGCCACCATTGCTGAATAAACCCCGGATAGCCCTGTTTTGGCGCGTGGGGATAACCATTAGCTTTGCGCGCCTGCTGCCAGCGTTGATAATCTCCAGGGCCTGGCCCTGACGGGTACAGATTACGAAACCCGCCTTTGAGATGATGCGGTTTTGTAGGATCGTACCAGGGATTTGACCAGGCCACCTGAGGTGCCTCTCAGCCTTTGCGAAACCGTTTAACGTTCAGCAACCAGACGAATAAAACCATCGTCATCCTGCGTTTTTTCAACCGGTGCCTCAGCAGTCTCAGGTTCCGGCTCATTCGCTTCGCAAATTCTGCGCAACAATACCGTCTGGCGCTTTTGCTGATCGAGCAAGGCTTCAAGCAGGGCAATCTGCTCATTGGCTTTTACGCTTGCACGATTAACAAAAAACCAGGCGATCAGCCCCACCACCAGAATTACTAAAGAAACAGCCAAAGATGCGATATTCAATGCACCTGAATTAATCATGTCATTCATAAACCACCTCACTAAAGCGCAGTAGTGTAGCACCGGACGACATCAAGCACATCGACAAAGCAAAAATTCATTCACCAGGGAATGTATTTGTTGATGATGCAAATTCCGCTGAAAAACGGAACGTCCTGATCGCACATGGCGTTCAGCGTTTGCGCCCATAGCAGCAGACACAGCAGCAACGCAACGACCAGCAGCGCCCATTTCAATTTCTTCACTGATAGCTCCAGTATGACTCAACTTCCTGTCAGCCTAACACGAGGATCTTAAACCAATCATCACGCTACTAATAATCAGGCTAATTAAGAATTTTCAAAGGGCGATGCGTGGTAAAACGTCATAGTTCACACAGAAAGTTTACCCGGAGGAAATGAGAATGCGATGGATATTTCGTCTTATCGCGCTGGCCGCGCTGGTATGGCTGGCCCTGTTATTCAGCGGCTATGGGATTTTAACCGGCAGTCACACCAATGTGGCAGGTCTGGGGATCCAGTGCAGTTATCTGACGGCGCGCCAGATTGTCACCGTGCAATTTATTCATTCCGAGAGCGGCCTGATCGGTATCTCTCAATGCCCGGTATTACGTAAAAGCGAAACCGTCATAGATAACTAAAAAAAACCGCAGTCATGGCTGCGGTTTCTGCTTAAAACGGGTAGTCGTTATACCCTAACTGTTCGGAAATCTTCCGCGCCGCGCCGTGCAGCATCGCGACATACTCATGCAAACGCTCTTCAGAAAAACGCAGCGTCGGGAATGAAATACTCAGCCCGGCGATCACGAAGCCAAAACGGTCGAACACCGGCACCGCGATACAACGCAGCCCTTCTTCCTGCTCTTCGTTATCTTCGCCGAAGCCCTGTTCACGAACCTTATCCAGTACCGGCATCAGCGCATCCGTGCTGGTCACGGTACGCGGTGTGCTTTGCTTGTACTCCACTTCTGAAAGGATCTGGCGGACTTCATCACGGTCACGCCACGCCAGCAACACTTTGCCAATAGCTGTGCTATAGAGCGGATTACGACGGCCGACGCGCGAATACATACGCAGGTTATACATCGAATCAATCTTATGGATGTAAACAATGCTGTCTTCGTCCAGCGCGCCCAGGTGAATAGTCTCTTTTGTCAGATGGGACAGTTCGCGCATCTGAATATCCGCGCTGCGGATCAGATCGACGTTCTGTAAGGCTTTCGCACCTAACTCAAACAATTTCAGCGTGAGGGAATACTTTTCGGACTCCCCTTCCTGGGCGACATATCCTAACGATTTCATCGTCTGCAAAAAGCGGTACACCGTGCTTTTTGACATCATGACGCGCTGCGATAACTCGGTAATGCCAATTTCGCGTTCTTCGCCTAGCGCCTGCAAAATTCCGAAAACTTTCAACACAGAGGAAACAGAATCAGGCTGTTTATCCAAATCTGCGATTGCCATTCATCACCTCAAACGCATTTGTTTTATAAAAATTAGAACCGGTTTTTATTATAAGTACCTGGCCCTGCTGCCGCAATGCATCTATGACCTGATGTTATAAATCTGCGACGCAACACTTACATTAACCCGGAACGGCGGTTTCGGGCTAAAGTAGGTCCATCAATGTCTCTGGCATTTTTTGACGGTAAAAGAAATGGAAAAAACGGTCTCTGATGGTTTACCTGTTCCCCAGCGATACGGCGCAATCCTGACTATCGCCATCGGCATCATGATGGCGGTGCTCGACGGCACCATCGCTAACGTGGCGCTCCCTTCGATAGCACACGATCTGAATGCCACGCCAGCCAGCAGCATCTGGATCATCAACGCCTATCAAATCGCCATTGTCGCCACGCTACTGACGCTCTCCTTTCTCGGCGATATGTTTGGCTACCGCCGGGTCTATCAGTATGGTCTGGGCGTATTTGTCGTCGCCTCATTACTCTGCGCGTTTTCGCGTTCGCTTGAGATGTTAACCCTGCTTCGCATCCTTCAGGGACTGGGTGGCGCGGCATTGATGAGCGTCAACGTGGCGCTTATCCGTATGATTTACCCACAACGCTATCTGGGGCGCGGGATGGGTATCAACTCGTTAATTGTCGCGGCTTCTGCCGCTGCTGGCCCAACCATCGCTGCGGCAATCCTGTCGGTTGCCACATGGCACTGGTTATTTTTAATCAATGTTCCTCTCGGTTTGATCGCGCTGGTGCTGGCCATTCGTTTTTTGCCCCCCAATCAGCACAAATCGCAGCAGCGCTTCGATTTTCCCAGCGCCGTCATGAACGCCCTGACCTTTGGCCTGCTGATTACCGCCCTGGGGAACTACGCCGACGGGGGTTTCGACTGGATTTTGGCTCTCCAGCTCGTGGCGCTGGCGATAACAGGTACGATTTTTGTGCATCGCCAGTTGCGGTTGCCGGTTCCGTTACTGCCCGTTGATTTATTGAAGATACCGCTGTTTTCGCTGTCGATTGGCACCTCGGTGTGTTCTTTTACCGCCCAAATGCTGGCGCTGGTCTCACTTCCCTTTTTTATGCAAACCACGCTCGGCTTAAGTGAAGTGCAGACGGGGCTTTTATTAACGCCCTGGCCGCTGGCGACAATGGTTGTCGCGCCGTTATCAGGCTATCTGGTGGAGCGCATTCACGCAGGTTTGTTAGGGGGGTTGGGTCTGGCAGTTATGGCCTGCGGATTGTTTAGTCTCGCCTGGTTACCGACGGATCCGGGCAATGTGGATATTATCTGGCGCATGATACTGTGTGGCGCTGGATTCGGTTTATTCCAGTCACCCAATAACCACACTATTGTTTCCGCCGCTCCGCGGCATCGTAGCGGCGGTGCCAGCGGAATGTTAGGCACGGCTCGCCTGCTCGGGCAAGGCACGGGCGCCGCGCTGGTGGCATTGATGTTCACTCATTTCAGCAATGCCGGAGAACATGCTTCGCTCCTGTTAGCGGGTATTCTGGCGACGGTCGCCGCGCTGGTCAGCGTATTGCGCATCACGGCTAAAGCCGCAGCATAAAAAAAGCGTGCCGCTGGCACGCTTTTTACAATAACGCTTTCGCTTACTTCAGATACTGCCCGGTACGCAGGGCTTCGATACGTTTATCCAGCGGCGGGTGCGTCATAAACAGTTCGCTGAGCGATTTAGACTTACCATTGATACAGAACGCCATCATGCTGCTGGCTTCCTGCGGCTCGTAACTGGTTTTCAGGCGTTGCAGCGCAGCAATCATCTTCTCGCGGCCCACCAGTTTCGCTGAGCCTGCATCCGCATGGAACTCACGATAACGGGAGAACCACATGGTGATGATGCTTGCCAGAATACCAAATACCAGTTCCAGCGCCGTTGCGACCGCAAAATAGATCAGCGGATTACCATTGCTTTGCTCGCCGTCGTCACGGTTGCCGGACAAAAACCCGGAGGCGATCTGGGCAATAATGCGCGAAATGAAAATAACAAAGGTGTTCACTACGCCCTGAATCAGCGTCATGGTCACCATGTCGCCATTGGCGATATGGCTTATCTCATGGGCAATCACCGCTTCCGCTTCATCGCGGCTCATGTTTTGCAACAACCCGGTGCTGACGGCCACCAGCGACGCATCGCGGCGTGCGCCTGTGGCAAACGCGTTAATGTCCGGCGCGTGATATACCGCCACCTGCGGCATAGCGATACCCGCCTGGCGCGACTGCTGCGCGACGGTATCCATCAGCCAGCGTTCGGTGGCGTTACGCGGCTGCTCGATAACTTCCCCGCCCACAGCGCGTAAAGCCATCCACTTGGACATCAATAGCGACACAAACGAACCGCCAAAACCAAATAACAGCGCCATGATCATCAAGCCCTGAACACTGCTGGACTGGATCCCTGTCAGGCTGAGCACCAGGCCGAAGACCAACATCACCGCCAGGTTAGTTAACAGGAAAAGCGCGATACGCATCATAATTTTCTTTTAACCTCAATTTACCAGTACGCGTTATGCGATTACTCACATCGTATGGCTAAATGCTTTGTTTTCAAGTTCGGGCGTGCGGTAAGTGACTAGAAATACGAATCTTTACATTTTGTCACATTCGTCTTACGGGAAAAAGAGACAGGTAAAAAAACAGGCACAATGTCTTGTGCCTGTTGGAGGGGTTATTTACTGGCTGCGGGCTGTTCTGCGGTTTTCGCTTTATCCAGCTTCGCCAGGTCAAGCGCGATATGAACCGTTTCATCAAGATAAGGATCAGCTTCCTGATAATCCTTAGGTAAGTCGTCCAGTTTCTTGAGCGGCGGCTTGCCTTCGCGCTTATAACGATCGTTAATGCGCGCCAGACGCGTCGCGTCCTCTTCATCGTTCTCTTTTTCACGCTGTGCGAGGTTTAAAGAGACGAAGTTACGCTTATCCTTCATTGCGTTATAACGCGCAATGTCTTTGATGATGTACTGGAACTCCGGATCTTTCGCGATGCGTTCATCGTGGGCCTTAAGCAACTGCGGGCCAAACGGCGTCAGATCGCCGGCTTTCACGAAGGTGGCAGCATCCACGCTATCCCAGGGCAGCGCATTATCTTCAAACTTCTCGCCCGTTTCGGTTTCTTCATTGCCTGTCGGCATGATGATATCCGGCGTCACGCCTTTACGCTGGGTACTGCCGCCATTCACGCGATAGAACTTCTGAATGGTGTACTGCACAGAACCCAACGCCGGCCATTCGGGGCGCAGCATCTGATCGTAAATGCGGTTCAGCGAACGGAATTGCTGAACGGTGCCTTTACCAAACGTCGGCTCGCCGACAATCAGCGCGCGACCATAATCCTGCATTGCCGCAGCGAATATTTCCGACGCAGAAGCACTAAAGCGGTCGACCATGACCACCAGCGGGCCTTTGTAATAAACTACGCCGTCGGTGTCGCTGTCTTCACGCACCTTGCCGTTGTTATCACGTACCTGCACCACCGGGCCACTTGGAATAAACAGGCCGGAGAGCGATACCGCTTCAGTAAGCGCGCCGCCGCCGTTAGTACGCAGATCGATGATCACCGCGCTAACGTTCTGTTTCTCCAGCTTTTGCAACTGGACTTTAACATCGTCGGTTAACCCAACGTAGAAGCCAGGAATATCCAGCACGCCGACTTTCTGCTTGCCGACGGTCTTCACGGTCATTTTCACCGCGCGATCTTCCAGACGAATACGCTCGCGGGTCAGCGTCACGATACGGGTTTTGGTGCCCTTGCCCGCAGGTAAAATTTCCAGCCGGACTTTGCTGCCCTTCGGACCTTTAATCAACGCCACCACATCATCGAGACGCCAGCCGATGACATCCTGCATGGATTGCCCGGTCTGGCCTACGCCGACAATGCGATCGCCCACGGTAATGGCTTTACTTTTCGCTGCCGGACCACCCGCCACCATGGAGTTAATCACGGTGTAGTCGTCGTCCATCTGCAATACCGCGCCGATACCTTCCAGAGACAGACTCATTTCGGTATTAAACTGCTCGGTATTCCGCGGCGAAAGGTAATTGGTATGCGGATCGATTTCGTGCGCGAAAGCGGTCATCGCCAGCGAGAACACATCTTCGCTGTTGGTCTGCGCGAGACGACGAATCGCGAATTTATAACGTTTAGTGAGGGTTTCCCGGATTTCTTTGTCCGTTTTACCGGTCAGTTTCAGGCTCAGCTCGTCATACTTAACTTTGCTGTCCCATAACTGGTTAAGTTCCGCTTCGGTTTTCGGCCACGGCGCTTTACTGCGATCAAGCTCGTAAGTGTCGTTGCCGGTAAAATCCATCGGGCGCTCAAGCACTTTCAGGGCGTACTGATAACGCTCAAAGCGGCGTTTTTGCGCCAGATTATATAAATCGTAAAAGACGGTCAGTTTGCCGGAGCGCAGTTCATCGCCCAGCTGATTTTTCTTTTTGGCGTACTCTTCAACATCACTGGCTAACAGCACGTTGTGGCTGTAATCCAGCAGGTTCAGATAACGATCAAAAATTTTGGCGGAAAACGCGCCATCCAGATCAAACTGGCGGTAATGAGAACGGGTAAAGCGCGAGGTAACGCGCTCGCTCACCGTCGCGTGCTGCGCTTCTTCCTTCAAAACAGGAATTTGCGACGCACTGGTGATGTCTTCAACAGCGACCGCCTGGCCTGCTAAAAATAGCAGGCCCACGGCGGTGAGCTTAAGAAATGTGTTCATGCCCGGGTTGACCTCCGTATCAGAACAATAAATGTTCTGCGCGTACAAGCATCGACATACCAGAAGTCAACTGTACACGGACGCCGTCTTTCGTGATCTCTTGTACAGTGGCATCCATCGCGTTATTACCCGCTTTGACTTTAATCGCCTGGCCAACATTCAGTGCAGAGATGTCAGAAACCGGGGTATGGCGCTCTTCACGTACCACCTGAGGCGCTTTCGCGGCAGGTTTAGCAGGACGCGGTTTGCGCTCGGCATTTTCGCTACGGCGCGGAGCCGGACGCGGTTTACGCTCGCGGCGCGGGGCGTCTGGCTGTTCGCCTGCGGCAATCGCGGCTTCGCGTTTTTTGGCCTGCTGTTCCGCCCGCTGGGCCTGAACCCGCGCTTTGGCTTCTTCAAGCTGTTTACGCGCATGTTCAACATGCTGCTCGTCGAGCTCGCCGCACGGGTTGCCATCCAAATCGACGCGGGTCGCGCCAAGTTTGATACCGTACAGATACCGCCAACTGGAGGTGTAGAGACGCAGAGCTGAACGCAGTTGGGTTTTGCTGAGATTCATCTCCCCTTCTACGCGCGCGACCAAATCCTGAAAAATGCCGATTTTCAGCGGACGCGCTTCACCTTCAGCGCTGAAGCACTGGGGAAAACGTTCGGCCAGAAAGGCAATAACTTCTTTACTGCTGTTCAACTTAGGTTGATTTTCCATGAAATTTCCTGATTACAACGGACGTTGCCAACGTGGCGCAGGCATGAACAGGCGACATTATAATGACGCCATCAGCAATTGCCACGTTATCCGTTGCTTATCATGCACGAGTCGCAAATAATTTTGAGTAATCTGTCCCGGCAAGCACCTTCTCGAGGTGGCCTACCAGTTCCCGCAGGCCCTGTTCGTCTTCAGCCTCAAAGCGGCCAAATTCGGTGCTGTCGATATCCAGCACGCCAATGATTTGCCCATTAACGGTAATCGGCAATACGATTTCTGCATTACTGGCGGAATCACAGGCGATATGCCCGTCAAAAGCGTGAACATCGGCCACGCGCTGTACGGTGGCTGTCGCAACGGCGGTACCACAAACGCCCTTCCCGACCGGAATGCGGACGCAGGCAATTTTGCCCTGGAACGGGCCGAGAACCAGGGTATCGCCTTCCAGCAGATAAAACCCGGCCCAGTTAACCCCTTCTAATCGTTCAAATAACAGCGCGCTGGTATTGGCAAGCGTTGCCAGCACACTTGTCTCCCCTGTCATCAATGCCTGAAAATCACGGTTAAGGTCCGCGTAAAAGTTTACTTTGTTCATTAAATAACCACTTAGTTGTCTGATTCTGTATCCAGCTTGTTAAAATAAGCATTAAATGCGCTTATGCTCAAGATGAATCATTTCATGATTTAATATAAACATACCCAAATATTAATCTGACCATTAAATGGCACTTAAACCCAGAACGGTATTACCCGGCGAAAAGCTGACTTTTCATTCGATGGGAGAACCTTTGCCACAGGCACATTATCAGCGATGTCCGCAGTGCGACACGCTTTTTATGTTGCCGGTTGTGAAGAATTATCAAAGCGCTTATTGCCCGCGCTGCGACGCTAAACTCCGCGATGGACGCGACTGGTCATTAACCCGGCTCGCCGCGATGGCGATAACCATGATCGTCCTCATGCCCTTCGCCTATAGCGAACCGTTGCTGCGCATTATCCTGCTCGGCACCCGCATTGACGCGAGTCTGCTGCAGGGGATCTGGCAGATGGCCAACCAGGGGGACCCGGTCACGGCGGCGATGGTGTTTTTCTGCACCGTCGGCGCGCCGGGCACGCTGGTCGCCGCAATTGCCTATATGTGGTTCGGCAATAAACTCGGTATGAATTTGCGCCCGGTGCTGTTGATGCTGGAAAGGCTCAAAGAGTGGGTCATGCTGGATATCTATCTCGTCGGTATCGGCGTGGCGTCGATCAAAGTCAGCGATTACGCTTATATGCAGCCGGGGATTGGTCTGGTGGCGTATTGCCTGCTGATGCTACTGAGCGTGCTGACCATTATTCACCTTAACGTGGAACAACTGTGGGAGCGGTTTTACCCAACGCGCCCGGCCCGCACGCCGAAAGCGACATTACGCGTCTGTCTTGGCTGCCATTATACCGGCGAACCGGACGCCCGCGGCCGTTGCCAGCGTTGCCACATCCCGTTGCGCGAACGCCGTCGCCACAGTCTGCAAAAGACCTGGGCAGCGCTGATTGCGGCGCTGGTCTTTCTTCTTCCGGCGAACTTACTGCCGATATCGATCATTTATGTTAATGGCGGACGTCAGGAAGACACCATCCTCTCGGGGATCGTGTCGCTGGCAAACAGCAATATCGCCGTGGCGGCCGTGGTGTTTATTGCCAGTATTGTCGTGCCGTTCGTGAAAGTGCTGGTGCTACTGACGCTGCTGATAAGCATTCATTTCAAATGCGAGCAGGGATTGCGCACCCGCATTCTGCTGCTGCGTTTTGTCACCTGGATTGGCCGCTGGTCAATGCTGGACTTGTTTGTGATTGCGCTTACCATGTCGCTGGTCAATCGCGATCAGTTACTGGCTTTTACGATGGGACCTGCCGCGTTTTATTTCGGCGCCGCAGTAATATTGACTATTCTTGCTGTTGAATGGCTGGACAGCCGCTTACTTTGGGACGCACATGAGTCAGGAAACGCCCGCTTCGACGACTGAAGCGCGAATTAAAACGAAACGCCGCATTTCCCCATTCTGGTTATTGCCGGTCATTGCAATGTTGATTGCCGGATGGCTTATCTGGACCACTTACGAAGAGCGAGGCACAACCGTGACCATCGACTTCGTCTCCGCCGACGGCATCGTCGCCGGACGAACGCCCGTGCGTTATCAGGGCGTCGAAGTTGGTACGGTACAGGACATCCGCCTCGGCGAAAACCTGAATAAAATCGCCGTCACGGTAAGCATTAAAAGCGATCTGAAGGATGCATTGCGTACCGAAACCCAATTCTGGCTGGTCACACCCAAAGCGTCGCTGGCCGGGATTTCCGGGCTGGATGCGCTGGTGGGCGGTAACTATATCGGTATGATGCCCGGCAAAGGCGAACCGCAGGATCACTTTACGGCGCTGGATACCCAGCCCAAGTACCGTCTCGACAACGGCGACCTGATGATCCACCTCAAAGCGCCTGATCTTGGCTCGTTGAACAGCGGCTCGCTTGTCTATTTCCGTAAAATCCCGGTTGGCCGGGTCTACGATTACACCATCAATAAAAACGCCGAAGGCGTGACCATCGACGTGCTTATCGAGCGGCGCTTCACCCATCTGGTGAAAAAAGGCAGCCGCTTCTGGAACGTCTCCGGCGTAAAAGCCGATGTCAGCCTGAGCGGCGCGCAGGTGCAGCTTGAAAGCCTGGCGGCACTGGTCAATGGCGCCATCGCGTTCGATTCGCCGGAAGGCTCGGAACCTGCCGAGCAGGAGAACGAATACGGTTTGTATGAAGATCTGGCCCATAGTCAGCGTGGGGTGATCATCAAACTGGATCTACCAAGCGGCGAAGGGCTCAAGGCTGACTCAACGAAGCTGATGTATCAGGGGCTGGAAGTCGGTACGCTAACCAAACTCAATCTGAATCCCGGCGGCGCAGTGACCGGCGAAATGACCGTTGACCCCGGCGTGGTGAATCTGCTGCGCGACGGCACGCGTATTGAACTGCGCAGTCCAAAGCTCACGCTGAATAACCCCAATATCAGCAGCCTGTTGACCGGCAGCACCTTTGAACTGGTACCCGGTGAAGGCGAACCGCGCAACCATTTCGTAATCCTGCCTGGCGATAAAACACCGCTACAGCAACCCGGCGTTGTGACGCTGGCGCTGACCGCACCGGAAAGCTACGGCATTGATGCCGGTCAGCCTCTCATGTTGCACGGCATACAGATAGGCCAGGTGCTGGAGCGCACACTAAGCGCCAAAGGCATCCAGTTCGCCGTGGCAATCGATCCGCAATACCGCGAACTGGTCAAAGGCGACAGCAAATTCGTGGTCAACAGCCGAATTGATGTCAAAGCGGGCCTCGACGGCGTCGAGTTCCTGGGTGCCAGCGCCTCAGAGTGGCTGAGCGGCGGTATTCGCGTATTGCCCGGCAAGAAAGGCGAGCTTAAAGAGAGCTACCCGCTATTTGCCAATCTGGAAAAAGCGGTGGAGAACAGTCTTAGCGATCTTCCCACAACAACCATGACGCTCACTGCAGATAGCCTGCCCGATATCCAGGCCGGTTCGGTGGTGTTGTACCGCAAATTTGAAGTGGGTGAAGTGATCACGGTGCGTCCGCGCGCCAACGCCTTTGACATCGAAATTCATATCAAGCCGCAGTATCAAAATCTGCTCACCAAAAACAGTGTGTTCTGGGCCGAGGGTGGCGCCAAAGTGCAGCTGAACGGCAGCGGCCTGACGGTACAGGCATCGCCACTGTCGCGGGCGATCAAAGGCGCAATCAGTTTCGATAACCTGAGCGGCGCGTCCGCCACTATGCAGAAAGGCGACAAGCGCCTCCTGTTCCCGTCGGAAACCGCCGCCCGGGCGGTGGGCAGTCAGGTCACGCTGCATGCGTTCGATGCGGGCAAATTGTCAGCGGGCATGCCTATCCGTTATCTTGGGATTAATATCGGCCAGGTGGAATCACTGAAATTGATCACTGAACGCAATGAGGTTCAGGCTACGGCGGTGCTGTACCCGGAATACGTGAAGACTTTCGCACGCAACGGCACGCGTTTCTCGGTAATTACGCCGCAGATCTCCGCCGCCGGAGTGGAGCATCTCGACACCATTTTGCAGCCCTACATCAACGTTGAACCGGGCAAAGGCAATCCTCGTCGTGATTTTGAGTTGCAGGAAGCGACCATTACCGACTCCCGTTATCTGGACGGTCTGAGCATCGTGCTGGAAGTGCCGGATGCCGGGTCGCTGGCAATCGGTACGCCAGTGCTGTTCCGCGGAATGGAAGTCGGCACCGTGACCGGCATGATGCTGGGCAATCTCTCCGATCGCGTGATGGTGGGTCTGCGTATCAGCCAGCGCTATCAGCATCTGGTGCGCAACAATTCGGTATTCTGGCTGGCGTCCGGTTATAGCCTTGATTTCGGCCTGACCGGGGGTGTGGTGAAAACCGGGACCTTCAACCAGTTCATTCGCGGCGGTATTGCATTCGCGACGCCGCCGGATACGCCGTTATCGCCTAAAGCGCAGGCGGGTAAACATTTCCTGTTGCAGGAAAGCGAACCGAAAGAGTGGCGTAAGTGGGGCACGGCTCTGCCGCGTTAATCAAACCACTGCCCCGGTGCGATGCCGGGGCAGTTATGCTACACTGCGCACCCTTAATTTTACCCATGGGGCCAGGCTGTGGCGCAAATCCGTTCCGTATATCTTCCCGACGACTTCCTTACTGCAATGCGCGACGCCATGCCAGCTTCGCTCTCCATGGACAGCTTCATCGACGCCTGCCAGCGCCCGCTGCGCCGCAGTATCCGCGTCAATACGCTTAAAATCAGCGTCAGCGATTTCCTCGCCCTGGTAGAACCTTACGCATGGCAGCTTAGCCCCATCCCGTGGTGTGAAGAGGGATTCTGGATCGAACGCGACGATGAGGATTTCCCGCTGGGTAGCAGCGCGGAGCATCTCAGCGGTCTGTTTTATATTCAGGAAGCCAGTTCGATGCTGCCGGTGGCCGCCCTTTTTGCTGATAATCCGTCTTTTGCGCGGGTTATGGACGTTGCCGCCGCGCCAGGGTCAAAAACCACGCAAATCGCCGCGCGAATGAAAAATCAGGGCGCAATTCTGGCAAATGAGTATGCCGCCAGCCGGGTAAAAGTTCTGGCGGCGAACATCAGCCGCTGCGGCATCAGCAATGTGGCGCTGACACACTTCGATGGCCGGGTATTCGGCGCGGCGCTGCCGGAGGCGTTTGACGCCATCCTGCTTGACGCCCCCTGCTCCGGCGAAGGCGTCGTGCGAAAAGACCCGGATGCGCTGCGCAACTGGTCAATCGCCAGTAATGAGGCGATCGCGGCGACCCAACGCGAACTGATCGACAGCGCATTTCACGCCCTGCGCCCCGGCGGCACGCTGGTCTATTCCACCTGCACGCTCAACCGGGAAGAAAATGAACAGGTTTGCCAGTGGCTACTGGCCCGCTATCCCGATGCGGTTTGCGTCGAACCGTTAGGCGAGCTGTTTAGCGGCGCGCAGCAGGCATTAACCGATGACGGCTTTTTGCATGTCTTCCCACAGATTTTCGATTGCGAAGGATTCTTTGTGGCCCGGCTGCGTAAAACCGCCGCCGTTCCCCCACTCGATGCGCCGGGTTACAAAACCGGCAAATTCCCCTTCAGTCCACTCAAACCCAAAGAGGCGCAGGAGCTGGTACGCGCCGCCGCCAGTGTCGGACTGGTCTGGAATGATGATCTACACTTATGGCAACGCGATAAAGAGATTTGGTTATTCCCGGCAGAGATCGAACCGTTAATTGGACAGGTGCGGTTTTCGCGCATCGGGCTGAAGCTCGCGGAAACATTCAATAAAGGGTTCCGCTGGCAACACGAAGCGGTGATCGCGTTAGGTAATGTCGCCACTCACGGCTTTGCCCTGACGGCGCAGGAGGCGCAGGAGTGGTATCGTGGCCGCGATGTGTATCCGGAACACGCGCCGGGCGCCAGTGAAGTGATTGTCACCTATCAGAATCAGCCGCTGGGGCTGGCCAAAAAAGTCGGCTCACGGCTTAAAAACAGTTACCCTCGCGAGCTGGTTCGGGATGGAAGGCTGTTTGCTGATAATCTTTAACGCGGCGAAAAAATAAACGCCAATAACTTGCGCTTTTACGATTCTTTGTCCAGGCTAAAAAATGGTGACCTTACTGGTCTTACCACCTGCGGCGTAATGATGATGGAGAGCGATATGACAAAGACCAGCGTTAAAATCGGCACGTTCGAGATCGATGATGCGGAACTGAGCGGCGAACAGCCAGGAGAACGAACGTTAACCATCCCGTGCAAATCCGACCCGGATCTGTGTATGCAGCTTGATGCATGGGATGCCGAAACCAGTATTCCTGCCGTGCTCAACGGCGAACATTCCGTTCTTTATCGTAAGCACTATGATGAAAAATCCGATGCCTGGGTGATGCGTTTCGCCTGATCCCGACATGAGCCCGTCGCCAAAGACGGGTTATTCTTCCCCGTTTGGTTTACCCTTTCCCACATGCCCCCTACAATTATGTAAAACGTTCTGGCATTGGGGATGCGATGTTCGCACTGGTTTTGTTTGTTTGCTATCTGGACGGCGGGTGTAACGACATCGTCGTGGATGTATTTAATACTGAACAACAATGTGTGCGCGCGATGGACGAACAACGTCTGCGTCATGGCGGCTGTTATCCGGTAGAAGATTTCATCGACAGTTTCTGGAGCCCGGCACAGGAATACAGTGACTTCTAATTATTGCAGGCGCAACAGCGTCAGGCTGTTGCCGAATACTGCGCCGGTATCAATGTAGTGTAAATTTCCGCAGTCGAAACGGGCATTCAGCGGTGTATGTCCGAAATAAAAGGCATCCGCCCCGCTAATAGAGTGAACCTCCCCTTTCATACACTGGCTTAGCCGCTCGCGGTTCCATAGCACCGGCATGCGTTTAACGGGTTGCTGCCACGCGTAGTGGTCGGCGGGATAATCCGCATGGGCAATAATTATGCGCTGTTCCGCCAGCACCAGTTCGATGATTAACGGAAACGTCTTCAGCCGCATCAGTTGGTTTTCCGCGCGCTTGCGGGCAGCGCCTGCCAGCCGCGTGTACCAGCTTCCGCCATTGAGATACCACAAGGCGTAATCACCACCGTCCAGCGCATCCAGCGCCATCGCCTCATGGTTGCCCAGCACGCAGCGAAACCAGCGACATTCCGTTAACGCCAGACATCCGGCACTGTCTTCACCGCGATCGATAACGTCGCCAACGCTTATCACTAAATCCTGCCAGGGGTCGAAACGTACGCCACGCAATGCCTGTGCGAACTCACGTAAACAGCCATGTAGATCGCCCACAATGTAGACTGCACGCCACTGACTGGCATCGATACGTTGATACATCGCTCCTCCTGTCAATCACCACAGTATAGTGCGCATGCAGGAGAGCGATGGCTGGCCGAAAGGCCACGAAACGGCAGATTTGATGATTTCTTGAATGAGACAGGCAGGTTACTGGAACTTTTTAGCAGATTAAGTGAGCTGTAAAAGCAAAAAAACCTGCTTCCTGCAGGCCTTCTTGTCTCCCTTCCGGCGCTTATCTCCGGCGCTCATGGTGTTGGCGTTAGCTCTGTAAGGGATGAAAGGCACAATAGCTCATAAGATTATTCTGTTCAAGATAGCGACAAATGCAAATTATTATTATTTGATCCAGATTCCAAATTATTCCTGGAGGGTGCGGCTAAGTCATTATTTTAGAACTTATTGGTTTCTTTTCACTGGCGGATTCTCAATCACGACAAAAAAAGCTCTGGACGCTGCCCAGGGCGTCTGTGATATGGTTGTTAACGTTCAGGCGTAGCGGTTTTCCCACGGAATGGTTAAGCAAAAATAATCTGCCTGAAAATCAAAAAGATAAAAAAAGACCGAATACGTTAAGCGGCAAATAAAATCAAATACTTAGATGCCGCTTTGCCTACCTGATGCCTACAAGCTTTTGTTTCTGTTTATCCTTCACTTCCTTACTCGCTAAATCAATACCTCTTACAACTCTGGAAAATATTTATTTCGATGCCACTTAAGGTATGGATAGCTATTGGGATCAAGCTCAATCTTACTTGCGCTATCAATTCCAATAAGCTTCAGTAATTTTTTTTCATTCACTGCAGGTGACAGGATTAACGTACCGTCATCATAAAAACTTATCAGACCTTTATCGAACAGGGCATCAACATTGGCGGATAAGAGCAAGCCATTAAAAGGGTCTAATCGTTCTTTATTAGTTGACGCGCTCCACGGCTTGATATGGCTTGCTCTTAACAAAACATCATAGTCAATTCCAGTTAACTGGCACTGTTTATATTGTTTAAGTAATTTTTTTCTATACGCACCCTGACCCAACCTTGCATCTATTAGCTGTTTCCTTTCAGTAGATTTGATCTCTGGATCACTCTCAATAATTTCAATATCCTTAGTAATGGCTTCAAGCAATTCACGTTCTTCGTTTGGTTCGATCCGCACTTTATCGACAATATTGAAATCCAGGCTAGTGAGTATCTTAAAACAGGTCGAATCTAAACCACCTGTAAATTCATCAGAGAAAAGTGGTCTGTTTATTATTGCCTTAGCGGCTAGTCCAAATATCAATTTTGGCGGATATACGCAACCTTCAAACTCCAGGTCATAAACAGTTGAATCTTCATACTTGTAATCTGAAGGGTTGGTATTATTTGAATGGTTGATAGCATTAATAACATTGGATCTATTTAAGTCTTGCAGTAGCGTATTGAGATTCGAAACCCGATACTTGACGCCCTTATCTAACTCGATGATACCTTTATTACTACAATAAGTACCTGCCCGCGAGAGCAAATATGATGCAACAACCTCGTTGAGTTCAAAACAGTACCCTTGATGCGCCACCCCTGAATTATTCAAAGGTGAATACTTCTCAGGCATTCTATCAAGAAGAAAATCATCATTTTTTAATATATCGATTGGCCTTATAAATTTGTGTGCATTAATTTTTACTGTCCAAATCTCTCCTTTTTCGTCACGCTTCGTTTGAGCCGATTCCACTGCAAGACTGGCAAAGTTTATTTTTCCTCTGGAATAGAGAAAAATTAGATCGCCTTTTTTTATTTCCTTAAGTAATTCTCTATTACGATTACGGATTTTTGCTGGTCTTGCATGCAATAAACCGGCATTAACTTCTTCTATTTGCGATTTAGGACTTTGGGTGATCCAGAAGTATCTCATAAAAAACCCCGACACTATTATTTTCTTTCAATCTACTTTAATCAAACAGGCAGATTAATGTCAATTTTCGCGCTCGTATGGTTAGACATTATTCTTGTATAAAACTCTGCCACTGTTCTTCACTAATAATTGTTAATGGAAATCCTTTGCTATCTCTTAACTCAATGGCCTTTTCAATTTTTCGACCAAAACTTTGGAATTTCCAGTCTTTGGAACTCATCGCGCCGATAACAAGCACATCAAGGGCTTGTGTAACACTATCAACAATGATGCCTCCTGCTTTAGCAATATCTGCTTCACACTGGCGACGTGTCCCACAAAGAAACTTTCCAGTCAAGCAAACTTTCTTACCTGCAAAATCTAAATAACTGACAACGTCTATCGGCGAAGTTGTTGAATAACCATCAACGACGCCTTCACTGATATCGGAACCAGTCAAAGATATTAATTCTTTAAGAAGCAGGTCTCGCTCTTCATTAGTGATGACACCGTCACTAAGGATATCTTTCACAACAGAATATAAATGTTTACCAGGGTAATTATTTTTTAGTGCTGCATTGCTGGTTAGAAACCAGTTAAGATAACGAATCTCATCATCATTTATATGATAATCAGATATCAATCCCTTACATAACCCTTCAAGCAAATGCTTGTCTGAATCAACAGAAAAAAGGTCAATATTAGGTGTATCTATAAGCCCTTGTTGAACCTCTGACAAGACAATTTTTAAGTCTTGAAGTTCTTCTTCACCAATTACACCTTTTGCTAATACTGAATTGATTTTATTTCGAATACATTTTACATAATAGTTTTCGGATAGCTCTTGCGATTCAAGCAGCCAGGTATCCAAAACAACAATTTCCTGTTTATTTATTTGACCATCACTAGTTATCCCTTCAATGATGTTGATGAGATTAGCAACTAATTTGTTTCTATTTCTTTTATAATTGTATGCACTATGAATACTCATTGATTAAATCCTTTTTCAGCTTGTACAAATTGTTTTTCTGACAGCTCCAGCACAACGTACAGAATCGCTAACACATTCAAAAGTAACACCGTCTCTTTTAACACTGATTTTATTTGCAGGTAGTCGAGACACTTCATAGATATCAATATAACCATCTATATCAAGAAGATGACTTCCATTGCCTATAGTCGATACTGTCAGGTCAATATACCAATGCTGTTTACCATCAGTTACCAACGAATCATTTTGTGTGAGGTCAGGAAAAGCCTGATGATCGAAAAATGTAGTCCCTTTCTTGGTCAAAGTACCATTGTTTAATAAATAGCGTTGAATTTCGACCAATCCAGGATGTCGGTTTTCCGAAGTGTTTACTTCTTCCTGATAGGGCTTACCTTCACCAGTTGATAACCAGCGTAAAGATACCCCTGTGTCAAGGGCACATGTCACTACGACATCACCGGGAAAGTATTCACGTCTGACCCAGGTGCTCACTGTGCCGGAAGATATGTCGAGTAAATCGCATAACTGCTTTTGGGTGTTAAAGCCATAAGCATCCATAATGCGCCTAAGCACTGCTTTGCCACCATTAGACATTACCTCATCATAAAGTGCTTTCCCCTTCGGAACATCCATTCCCGCCTTAAAACTTGCATTTGCAAATTCACCATAGGCAAGCCAATGAACGTCGACGCCTGTATCAAGCGCACATTCCAATAACACGCTGCTAGGGATCGAATTGCGGGCAAGCCAACTACTGACGTTATTGCCATGAATACCAAGGTGTTCAGCCAACTCTTTTTGCTGTTTGAATCCATAAGTTGCCATAAGACGCTCAAGCGCGGCGCTGGCATTTATCTCTTTTCTGGACACGGATCACCAAAATTTTGTTTACAACAAACATTTTGCGATCTAGAGTGATTACACACCACATGTAACACCATAGAACACAACCACTATTACGGAGATACTGCGTTATGAATTATGAAAATGCAAACTCTCAAGATTCAACTGCATTGCTACAGTCACAAGAATTTCTTGCCTCTATCGCCTTAGCCCTTATGCCAGCACTTAGCCATGCTGTTGATGAGGCTGTTCAGAAAGCTGTTCTTCTCAATGCATCACCCACGATGTCTAAAGAAGACTTCTGTAATGCCAACAAAATCAGTTCGTCTGTCCTTGAAAAATGGATACGTGAAGGAGTCGTGTTATTGGCCCCTACCCCTACCTCAACGGTTACCCGAAAAGTAACTTGTCGCAAAACAGGTAAAGAACGCACTGATGTTATGGAAAAGCACGGTAATGCCCTTATTAACGTGGCTGCATGGCGCGAACGTAACCGTCAACACGCGTTGAAATGTCGATACATCAAACCATAACTTGATTATGCAAGTTAACCAGGAGCATGACATGTTTGATTTTCGGGTTTCAAAACATAGCCACTTTGACGAAGCATGTCGTTGCTTCGCTAAAAAACACAACTTAGTTAATCTGGCAAAGCAAGCAGGAATGAATGTGCAAACTCTGCGGAACAAACTCAATCCTGCGCAACCCCATCAATTAACAGCGCCAGAAATTTGGCTGCTGACTGATTTGACTGAAGACGCATCACTGGTGGACGGCTTCCTTGCTCAAATTCATTGCCTGCCTTGTGTACCGGTAAATGAGTTAGCCAGGGAAAAATTATCCCTCTACGTGATGCAGGCCACCGCGCAGGTTGGTCAGGTCGCTGCGAACGCGGCAACCACTGGCCGTATTACCCACCTGTCCCGCCGTTCGATTGTGGAAAGTGCAAACGCCGGAATGCGTTTTCTTGCATTAAGCGCGCTTGCTGTAGATGCGCGGCTTAAATCCAGCCCGTCTATGTCCAGTGCCGTCGATACCATGACCGGCATCGGTGCATCGTTTGGTTTGATCTGAGGTGCCGGTCATGGATAACGCACCTTCATTTGCTTCATTGCTGGTTCGTCAGAGTCCCTCCATGCACTACGGCAATGGCTGGATTATGGGAAAAGACGGTAAGCGCTGGCATCCAAGCCGCAACCAGTCCGAATTATTAAACGGGCTGAAAACCACGCGGAAACCGTCAGCGTATTTAATTATTCGGATTGCTCGTTCATTAATTAAAAGGGTGGCTTATGGCTCTTTCAAAGAATGACCTTAATTTAATTCTCGGTGTTGTGATCCCTAATATGGATAACGGCTTCGAAATTAAAACCCGTTCAGGTGAGATTTTCAAAGTTGACCCGAACTGGGAGTGCTGCCAGGAATTTATGGAAGCACTAAAAGCGGAAATGATTAACCAGTTGAATCAGAAACCGCACCGCGTCTACGGCTACAACTAATCGTTCAAGTTAATTCATGGCGTAAACCCGCCGGGTATTCTTTTGCCCAAATTCTGGAGAAATGAAAATGCGAAATACCGAAACACGTAAAACCAAAACCGGGCCTGATGATGCAGGCCTTAATTATTTGCTCACTGAGGCCCGCAAAGATGAACGCCGGGGCCGCGCTGAGGCTATGGCCGCGCGTCTGGACACGCTGGCTGTTCGTATCACCTCACGCCAGCTCAACTACGCAGAAGCAGCAGAGCTATTGCGCGATGAGGCCGTCAAAATCCAGAACGAAGCCCAGGAGATCCACTGATGAAATACGCCCAGCTCACACCCGGCCAGCGTGTCACTGTGACGCCGCGCGGTTCCCGTAGCGTTTATCACGGCAAATTTATCGAGCGCCTGCCGAAAGGGGTATGCGTTTTTATCGTTGATGAATTCGTGGGCCTCACCGGCGCTGATGATATTGGCGATCTGTATTTAGCCGACAGTGAAGTACGTCGCCGCGTAAAACCTGTGGAGGCGCACTAATGGCTGACTCTATCGATCTGGCACAACAGCGCGAGCACGAAGAACGTGAACGCCTGATTCTCAATGCCCGCAGCCGCAGCGCTGCGGTTTCCCTTTTCCTGTGCGCATCATGCGGCGAATCCATCCCGGAAGCGCGGCGCATCGCCGTACCAGGCGTGGCGCTGTGCGTCACCTGTCAGGAAATTACAGAGCTGAAGTCTGTGCATTACAAGGGGGCTGTATGAACAAAGAAAGACTGGCCGTTAAGCCGCTGACCGATGCGGAACTGGATGAAATCATAGCCGGGAACGTTGACGGCGTTGAGCCTACAACTCAGGAAATATCGATGGCGCTGGAATTACGCGAGCGTCGCAGCCTTACCCGGATAAATTTAGTTGTTGAGTCGGCTAAGCAAGGCGGTGCTGTATGAGCACCATCCTGAAATGGGCGGGTAATAAAACTGACCTTATGCCGGAACTGTTAGCGCATCTTCCCAAAGGCCCGCGACTGGTTGAACCGTTCGCGGGTTCCTGCGCTGTGATGATGGCAACAGACTATCCTCATTATCTTGTCGCGGATATCAACCCCGATTTAATTAATCTGTATCGCACGATCGCAAGCGATTGTGAAAATTTTATACTGCGGGCAAAAGCAGTGTTTGAAAGCTTTCTACTGGCTGAAAATTATTACCGGGTGCGTGAGGCTTTTAATCATGACCGGGAAATTAATACTTTTCACCGCGCTGTTTATTTCCTGTATCTCAACCGCCATTCCTACCGTGGGCTTTGCCGTTATAACCAGAGCGGCGGCTTTAATGTCCCGTTCGGGAACTACAAAAAGCCTTATTTCCCGGAAAAGGAAATACGTGCCTTTGCTGAAAAAGCGAAGCGCGCCACATTTATCTGCGCCAGCTTCGACGAAACCCTGAACATGTTGCAACCGGGCGACGTGATTTATTGCGATCCGCCTTATGACGGTGTATTTACCGGGTATCACACAAATGGTTTTAATGAGGATGACCAGTACCGTCTGGCCTCCATTCTTGAGCGCCGTTCATCAGAAGGTTACCCGGTTGTCGTATCCAACAGCGATACGTCATTAACCCGTTCCCTCTACCGCAATTTCGTATGCCACCGCATCACGGCGCGCCGCAGTCTGGGTGTTGCCGCCGGTGATGGCAAAACCGCCCCGGAAGTGATCGCCGTATCCCGTTACCCGGCCCAAAAGGCATGGTTCGGGATTGATTTAGCCAGTGGCCGGGATTGCTCGGTGGAAGTGCGTTTGTAAATGACTGACACCGTATTCCCTTACGCATGGAACGCCCCCCGCGCCGCTGTCGGAGCTTATAAGGCTGACGACAGTGAGCGCGGCATCCGTTATCTGACGCCTGACGGTAAGCGCAAGTTTTTATCCGCGATGGAGCTGGCGGAAACTGATGAAAAACCAGACCGCAGCAAGGCCGCCCGCCGCCGTCTGGCTTCGTTGCCTCATTACGTTCGCAGTTTTTATGCGCGCAAACTGGAGCAGATGGACGCGAAGGGCAAAAAAGCCGCCGATAACTGGCTGTTAAACACCTTTGAGCGCCATGTCCTTTCCCGTATTGACCATGTGAATGACCGTTACCTGCCGAATGCGACGTTACCGGCGGCCCTGTTGCCGCTGCGTAATGAGTTTTTCCGCCTGTTGTGGGCCGGTAAAAAAGAACTGAAACGCCTGGCGCATAGTCTTGCAGACATCCTGCAAAGCGAGTTTATACGCGAGGTTGATTTTCAGTATGAACGCACCGCCGATCCTCATTTTTCAGCGCTGTCGGGCTATGGCCGGATAGGATTTCTGGCATCGCACCTGAATACCGCCGTGCCCGGCTGGACGGCCTACTGCAACGAAGAACTGGAAGGCGAGGACGCGCTGAAATGTGTGGCGCGCCTACAGTCGCCGCAATGGTGGCTTAACCGCCTGCGCCGTATGCATGCACGCTGGCGTGAACACCTCATGATTGTGACCGGTTACGTCCAGGCTAAATCCGCACCCTACAGCAGTGAACCCTGTGTTCAGGAATGGCAGGCCCAGAAAAAAGCCAACCGTGAATACCTCAATGCGATGGAACTGGAAGAACAGGACACCGGCGAGCGTCTGTCACTGGCAGATAAGGTGAACGGCAGTATTGCTAACCCGGCCATCCGGCGCGCTGAGTTAATGGTGCGTATGCGTGGCTTCGAAGACCTGGCAAAGCTGGAAGGGCTGGCCGGTGATTTCTATACGCTTACCGCCCCGTCCGCTTATCACTCAACACAAAAGAGCGGACGCCGTAACGATAAATTCAACGGTTCTTCCCCCCGTGATACCCAGCGCTATCTCTGTAAGGTGTGGTCAAAAACCCGCGCCGCCTGGAAACGCAGGGGTATCCGTGTCTTTGGTTTTCGGGTTGTAGAACCTCACCACGACGCCACACCGCACTGGCATTTGTTGCTGTTTATGCGCCCGGAACATGCTGAGCTGGCGCGCGCCATTTTCCGTAAATATGCCCTGAAAGAAGATGGCGGCGAAGCGGGCGCAGAAGAGAACCGTTTTAAGGTCGTACCGATTGAGGAAGAACAGGGCAGCGCCACCGGCTATATCGCCAAATACATCAGCAAAAATATCGACGGTTATGCCCTGGACGATGAGAAAGACGAGGAAACCGGCGAGCCGCTAAAAGATATGGCGCGCCGTGTCAGTGCCTGGGCGTCCCGCTGGGCTATTCGTCAGTTCCAGCAGATTGGCGGCGCACCGGTGACCGTTTACCGGGAACTGCGCAGGCTGCGGGATCGCGAGCTGGTTTTACATCCAGAGATTGCCGAAGCGCATACCGCTGCGGATGAAGGGAACTGGGCCGGGTATGTTACGGCGCAGGGCGGCCCGCTTGTTGCCCGCGACTGTTTGCGCGTCCGGCTGAGTTATGACGTAACCGAAAATGGCAATATTTACGGCGATGACGTGTCCAGAATTTCCGGCGTTTACAGCCCGTTTAAGGGCGAAACATCCCTGATTTTAACCCGCATATCACAGTACAAAATCGTGCCGAAGCGTAAGCAGGATGACGCTTCCGGTTTTGATTTTGACTTTTCAGGCGGCAGCGCCGCCCCTCGGAGTTCTGTCAATAACTGTACGCGGGAGCCGCGAACGGTTGAAAAAAATACACTTCTGGAAAGCACCGTCATAACTGACGGTGCCAGCTGCGCTATTGATTATGGTTCCCTGACGCGGAAGGAAAGAAAAGTAGTAGCAGCACGGCTATCCGCTGAGTTCAAAGCGGAACAGCAGCGCAAACGCGAGCGACGCAAACGGCAGCCGGTATTGCGCCAGCCTGGCGAACGGGCTGAAAAAATCCGCGAATTTGCCAGCTCCATCGGCTGGGATATCGGAGAAACAGAAGTTGGCCTGTTGCTGGCCGGTCAGCGTATTGCGCTGGACGGTGTTTTCTATGTCGCCCGAAGTGACGGCGCACTCTACAGAACGCGAGAAAAATTGCCGCAGTCCACTGCGACAACGGTCAACACCTGGGTAACGCGGCTACGGTCGGCTTATCAAAATCAAGGTCAGAAATAACCATGTGGTACCAAGCCCTTCATGGTCATTTCCGATCATGCTGGCCATTTCATCGAGTAAGGCCATTTTTAACCATGCTGCAGAAGAAACGGAGATAAAAACGATGAGCTATCTGGGAAGCAAAGCCGCGAGCGGCGTATATCAGAAAATTATCGCGCAAATGCCACCGCATGATACGTACATCGAAACACACCTGGGCGGTGGTGCGGTAATGCAACGGAAGCCGCCTGCGTTACGCAACGTGGGAATTGATCTGGATGAGGAGGCACTGAAAAATTTTGTTTTCATACATCAACTTTCTCATGTGAGCCTGGTAAACCGCGACGCGGTTGAGTATCTGGAAACATTTGATTTTGCCAGCGCCGGTCGTGTACTGATTTATGCTGACCCACCCTACTTGCCGGAAACCCGCACCAGTAAGGCACGTTATCGTTTCGAATACACGGTAGATGATCATCGTCGCTTACTTTCCTGTCTTATGGGCCTGCCGGAAAATGTGAACATCATTTTATCCGGCTATCCGTCCAGGCTTTATGACTCAATGCTGCCAGAATGGCGCACCTGTGAATTTCAGGCAATGACGCGCGGTGGGGTCAGAACGGAAAAACTATGGATGAACTTTTCAGGAGGTCGGGCTTATACCCATACCTTCGCAGGTAAAGATTACAACGACAGAAACCGCATTAAGCGTAAGGCCAGACGCTGGCAGGAAAAATACGCGGCGCTTCCAGCCGCGGAGCGACTGGCGATCATGACCGCCCTGAATGAAATTGACGCATCGTCATAATTTCAAAGGGTTATCAGTTTAAGCATATATCAATGATGTTCATACTTTTTGACTGCAATCACTTTTAAATTTTTCTCATAACGTGCTACTGTATATTTATACAGTAATCCTATCGGGAGGGATTTCATGGTTGTTGAAGAAGTCAGCCGTAGCCAGCACAAATGGGCCTGCGTGCAATTCATTGCGGAAGTTTCGTTGTTAGCAAACTGCAAGCCATCTGATCTGAAGCTGGCGTTAAGCCTTATTGCCGATTTGGCAAACGGTGAAAATCAGGATGCTGAAAAAGAAATTTTTTATAAAGCCGACTAAGCTGGCGGGTGCGTCTGATTAAAAATCAGCCAGAGCCATCCCCTTCCATGTCATGCATGTCTATGCTGCATGAAAATGAAGGATCCAAAAAGGATCGTTACTCCCTTCACCCGCCTTCTCTGGCGGGCTTTCTTTATGCTCATGCATCTGCATGAAAACCCATACACAAAGCGGGCAGGCGTGGCGGGGCTACGAGCGCGCTTTGGTAAATCAAAAAAGAACAAACATTTACTTTGAGGCGTCAGATGTTTGATGAGGTGTGAACTAAGTTGTAGAGAAAGTGTCAACCAACATGTAAACTACAAATTAAATATTATTTTTAATAAACATTAACGATAGGAGGGCGACATGGGCGACACCGCACGTATGTCCAAGGCACCCGTTTACTATGCACTGATCCAAGCCAGATTTACCCCGGTTAGGGCAATGAAAAAATACGTGGATGACATTCAAGATGCCTTGCGTTTAAAAGGATATCCATTGTATGAGGAAAATACCTCAACACAGTTTAGGTTCGAATTCAAAAATCCGGGTGATGCCCCGGTTCCTGCCTTGGATACAGTACAGCATTGGTACATGAGTAATGCTCAAAGAACTGCCGGCTTTGTGTTATCAAACGATTTTATTACCTTCCAAACTATGGATTACGGGACGCACGAAGATTTTATCCAAGAGTTTTTGTTGGGACTTTCACAGATTTTCGAGTATGTAAGTCCAGCTTTAGTGACACGTCTTGGTATGCGTTACTTAGATGCCGTGCTACCGGGAGAAGGTGAAAATATAGAACAGTACTTGTGCGATGGTTTGCACGGGGTGCAGCTTGGCTTGCAACCTATACAATCGGTAAATGAGCAAGTTTTTCAGACAAAGGTTGGACCACTTATAGAAACCGGAGTTTTAGTTGCTCGCATCCATAAAATGCACGGTCAGCTAGCTTTTCCTCCAGACATGATCCCTGTAGGAGTAGAATTATTAGAACGTTTTCGTAACACCCCAGTAAGCAGGCATGGCATTATTGATACAGACCATTATGTTGAAGGTAATATGCCACCAGAGCTTGCACACATTAGCGCTCAGTTGCATTCTTTACATGGAGTTATAAAAGAATCATTCAATAAAATGATTACACAATATGCACTCCAGAGATGGGCTTAACAGGAGGTACGAATGAATGCATCTATGACTGGTAGCACTTTAGCGCTGCCTCGTTACGTCCCCGGATTCAATAGCTCTTTTGTTGATGGTTCTTCGTTTTCGCTGGATAGCACTGGCGCTAATTTCTTATTAAAAAATCTGTCAAATTGGTGCAAATACGTTCAATCGAAAACGACAGTTAATATTGCGGTAAACGACGATAGCCTGATGCAGGCTGGCACGAAAGCGATTGATTTACGTACAATTTCAGATCATATGCATAACGTTAAGTCTGTGATTGCACCATCAATGTCAGAACTAGCTAAAGACCTCAATGTTACGAGACAAGCGTTATACAAATGGCTGTCAGGAGAAAGTCAACCGGATGTACAAGCTAACGTCGATTACATTGTAGAGCTAAGTAAAATGGCTGATAGACTTAACGAAGCAGGGGTCAAAAATGCCAAAGCTCTCGTAAAGATGAAGGTCTTCGATGGCTTATCAGTCATGGATATTGTAAAGCAAGGCAAAAAGTGGGAGCGATCTGTCGAATTCCTCATCGCAGAGCATCAATTAATGCGAGAAGCAGCTAAAAAAGCCAAATTGGGCACAAGCAAAGCTTCGCCTTCAGAGGATTGGAAATCTGGCATTTCTATCCCGGGATCTGGCGTGATTGAGTAAAAATATTTATGTTAGAAACTGGAACACCTTGGCGTCAGAGCCATGTACTCAAACATGAAGATGCTGTCTCCTTAGGCCTTGTAAGGCCTGAGGAGGAAAACATCAAAGTAGTTGTTGTTACTCATGATTGTGACTTGCAAAGTACTTCAGATGCTTTTGTTGAGTTGATTCCAGGAGCATTGAAGAAAAGCGAGAAGCAGTTCACAAGGGCTAAACATCCGCGTAGGTTAGATCTATGTTTCGATAATCCAACTGAGCATGGTTTCGATGCTATACAATTGCGCCACGAAGATAAATTTATCTTGGAAAAAGAAAGATTTACTTTTCAAGAGCCGGATGATGCATTTATTATTTCTGCTATTGAGAAACAGGGTTTGAAGCAGTGGTTAGCGGCTAAATATGGCAGACCAGCTTTTCCAAATGTTTTTGAAGAAAGATTAAAGCTTGGCTCCACAAAAAGGAAACCTTTCGACAAAGCCATTGCGCAAATTGTTACTAATTATTCCGATCACTTGATAGGCGTGTTCTTTGATTTGGGAGAAAATCGATTTGAAGATCTTGCCGAAGGTATCCCATACGAATTAAGCATTTATTTAGTTTATGATGCTATTGATGGGGGAAAGGCTGCTAGAGAAAATGCTGAAAAAGCATGTGTTGAACTGGAGGATTTGTTTATTACAGTGCACGGTGAGCCAGCAGAATCACAAACAATAGCTTTGGATTCATGCAATCCTGTCGCAGATACGGAGTTCAGTTTATATGAGCTTCGTAGAATGGATCAATGGCGAGTTGAGTATATTAGCCTACAAGATGAATTCGCCGGAGATTTTTTGGGAGCCGCAGAATAAAGCTAGGCGCTTATTACAAAGCGCCTAAAAGCATATTAATGCAATGAATAATCAGCAAAAATCACTACTTCTTCTCCCACCCAGTCATTCAGTTCGCTCATTCGTTTCTGAAGCGGGATCAGCTCATTGCGCACAAAAACTTTTGCCGCCTTTTCTACGTCACCAAAGCCGCCGGTATTGGTCGGGATAATCCCCATCAACTGAGGCGGCACCCGGTGCGCGGCCAGCATGTCATCTCGTGACACGTTTTTGACCTGCCCCCAGGATTAGATACAACCTTCAGTTAGTAATGTCGGTTGGTTTTT
>OKCK01000059.1_pt1 | contig 55085 bp, 36 predicted proteins | sample 1614961 | NCBI WGS metagenome assembly OKCK01 (sample SAMN04436984, study PRJEB24849) | human gut metagenome | biome: human gut; feature: NICU; material: stool | host: Homo sapiens | place: USA: Saint Louis, MO | collected 2010-07-31
CTGATGGCGGGATGGGGCATGCAGCGCCAGCAATATGGCGAGCAAAAACACTGGATGCTGGTGACGCTGGCCGCGATGCTTGGGCAAATTGGTACGCCGGGCGGCGGGTTTGGGCTTTCTTACCATTTTGCCAATGGCGGTAATCCGACGCGTCGGGCGGCAGTGCTCGGCTCAATGCAGGGATCGGTAAAAAACGGTATCGACGCGGTGGAAAAAATCCCCGTTGCGCGGATTGTGGAAGCGCTTGAGCGCCCGGGTGAGGCCTATCAGCACAATGGCGAAGCGCGACACTTCCCGGATATCCGCTTTATCTGGTGGGCGGGCGGCGGCAACTTTACTCATCACCAGGATACCAATCGCCTGATTAACGCCTGGCAAAAGCCGGAGCTGGTGGTGATTTCCGAATGCTTCTGGACGGCCGCGGCGAAGCACGCAGATATCGTGCTGCCGGCTACCACGTCGTTTGAGCGCAACGACCTGACCATGACCGGGGATTACAGCAATCAGCACCTGGTACCGATGAAGCAGGTGGTCGCGCCGCAGTATGAGGCGCGGAATGATTTTGATGTGTTCGCCGAACTGAGCGAGCGTTGGGAACCGGGCGGCGGTGTGCGGTTCAGCGAAGGGAAAAGCGAACTGGAATGGCTGGCTGAATTTTATGCCATCGCCCAACAGCGCGGCGCCGCCCAGCAGGTCACACTGCCGCCGTTTACCGAATTCTGGGAAGCGAACCAGCTTATTGAAATGCCGGAAAGTGCGCAGAACGCCGAATTTATCCGCTTTGCGGCATTTCGCGCCGATCCGCAGGCGAATCCGTTAAAAACGCCGAGCGGTAAAATCGAGATTTTTTCTCAGCGCATTGCTGATTATGGGTACGCCGACTGTCCGGGACATCCGAGCTGGCTGGCGCCGGACGAATGGCACGGCAATGCCGAACCCGGCCAGTTGCAATTGCTTTCCGCGCATCCGGCGCACCGGCTGCACAGTCAGCTGAACTATGCGCAGTTGCGTGAGCAGTATGCGGTGGCGGGGCGCGAGCCGCTGACGCTGCATCCGGATGACGCGCGCGCGCGTGGTATCGCCAACGGCGATGTGGTGCGGGTATGGAACAGCCGTGGGCAGGTGCTGGCAGGCGCCGTGGTGGATGAGGGAATCAAACCCGGTGTGATTTGCCTGCATGAAGGCGCGTGGCCGGATCTGGATAAACAGGCGGGCGGGTTATGCAAGCATGGCGCGGTTAACGTGCTGACCCTGGATATTCCTACCTCCCAACTGGCTAACGGCTGTGCGGGAAACACAGCCCTGGCATGGGTGGAGAAATATCAGGGCCCTGCGCTTACAGTGACGGCGTTTGATCCGCCTGCCAGTGCATAATCCAGGTGGGATGTTGCGTTTCATCCTGCCAGGCGCTGTCCTCAATACGAAAACCGTTGCGGTGATAGAAGTTCACCGCTCGGGTGTTCTTCTGATACACCTCCAGGCTTAGCGCGGTGTAGTGCTGCTTAGCCTGGTGCAGCAAGGCGCTGCCGATCCCGCGTCCGGCGGCGTGTTGCGTCACAAACAGCGCACCGATAAACGATCCGTTCATCACACTGATAAATCCCAGCAGTTTTTCATCTTCAAGGTAAACCCAGGTCTGCGCGTCGGGCAGGTATTCGTCGCGCACCAGCGGCAAACTTTGCTGCCAGTAAAGGGGGTCGATAAAGGGGTGTCCTGCAATGGTGCTCTCGAGCCAGACGTCGAGCAGCGCAGGCAGATCGGCAGGGTGAAATTCTCGGATCATGTCTGATTCTCCGGATGGCAAATGCAGCCAGTCACATGGTCGTTAACCAGTCCGCAGGCTTGCATAAATGAATAGCAAATTGTCGAGCCAACAAACTTAAACCCGCGTTTTTTAAGGGCTTTTGACAGCTCGTCGGATGCAGGCGTCATGGCGGGGATGTCGCTTAACGCGGCCGCCCGGGTGACCTGTGGCGTATGGTCGACAAACGACCAGACAAACTCAGAAAAGGTTTCGCCGCTGGCTTCCATGGCCAGGAAGGCGTTGGCGTTATTGATGATGGCTTCGATTTTGCCGCGATGACGGATTATGCCTGCGTCCTGAAGGAGCCTCTCCACATCGTCTTGCTGCATCAGCGCAACGGCGGTCGGATCGAACTGATGGAAGCAGCGGCGATAGTTTTCGCGCTTCTTCAGCACCGTGATCCAGGAAAGTCCGGCCTGCTGTCCTTCCAGGCAGATCATCTCAAACAGTTTCTGGCTGTCAGTCTGCGGCACACCCCATTCTTTATCGTGATACGCAAGATACAGGGGGTCCTGAGTCACCCATCCACAACGCTGCATAAAATATCCCTCTTTTTGTGTAAGCTTACTTGACGTCTGGGTTATAGAGACAATAGTTAATTCAGGGTTATACCCTTCATAATTCACCCTGCAGAGGGGGTTGCTGCCGCGCGAATTATCGGGTAATTATGCCCATTACTCAGGCAAAAAAATAAAAAACGCCGGATTTTGGCTCTTTCTGGAGTCGCATAATGATGACAACAAAAGGCAGTGGCAGCCGCACGCTAAGCAGTGTGGCGATTTTTGCGTGTTGCGTTTATTCACAAGGTGCGTTCGCCTGGCAGCAAGAATATAGCGTTGATGACCCGGAAAGTAATACGTTCGCGCGCTATACCTGGGACAGCGATCACCAACCCGACTACAACGATATTCTGGCGGAGCGCCTGGACGCGCCGCTGGATATGGCGTATTCGTCGGGTTTCAATCTTATTACTTCTTCGAAAAGTACCTTTACGCAGCCCTCCACGCTGGGGGTAGGGCTGGCGATACCGGTACATGAAAAAGTCACTACCGGCCCGGTGGCATCGTGGCACTGGGACGGCAGTACCACATCCATCTTTAATGATTACGGCGACAGCGTGACGCGGCCTAATAATGTCGATCAGCTCTGGCATGCCAGCGTCAGCACCCTGGGCTGGCGTGTCGATTCATCATTCGGGACTGTGCGCCCGTGGGCGCAAGTGAGCTATAACCAGCAGTTTGGTGAGAACGTCTGGAAGTCGCAGTCGGGCATGCACGCCGTGCCGGCGGGCAACCAGTATGGCAACTGGATGGACGTAACCGTCGGTGCCGATATGCCGCTGAATAAAAATCTGGCGGCCTATGCGTCGTTCTCCCAGGCTGAAGGCATGATGACCGGGGATATGACGTCTTATAACCTCGGCGTTAACGCCCGTTTTTAATCTCCCCGCCATCTTTCCGGACTGACGCGGCTCAAAGCTGATTAGGCTTTGGGCCGTGGCCGGGATCACTGAGCAGCTCGTTTCTGAAAGCGTCCCGACAATGGAATACAAGGCGTTTCATTCCCGTCTGGCGGCAGTTCATTCCGTTATCACGGCACTTCATGGCGTTTCACCCCCTTAACCGAAGGGGTTTCAGTAGGCTTACAGGCAGATAACTTTCCCTTTCTGGATGAGATAACTGCCATGAACGCTCTACAAAATCGTACCCGTTGGCTTACCCTCTTCGGCACTATTGTGACCCAGTTTGCGCTGGGCTCTGTTTACACCTGGAGTTTGTTTAACAGCGCGCTCTCCGAAAAGCTGGATGCCCCGGTCAGCCAGGTGGCGTTCTCTTTTGGCCTGTTGAGCCTTGGCCTGGCGATATCCTCGTCCGTCGCGGGCAAGTTGCAGGAGCGTTTCGGCGTGCGCCGTGTGACCATCGCCTCCGGGTTACTGTTAGGGCTGGGTTTCTTCCTCACCGCCCATTCCAGTAACCTGATGATGCTGTGGTTAAGTGCCGGGGTGCTGGTGGGCCTGGCGGATGGTGCGGGCTACTTACTGACCCTGTCCAACTGCGTGAAATGGTTCCCGGAGCGTAAGGGACTGATCTCGGCCTTATCCATCGGGGCCTACGGTCTTGGTAGTCTGGGCTTCAAATTTATCGACACGCATTTGCTGGCTACCGTCGGCCTTGAGCGCACCTTTATGATTTGGGGCGCGATTGCGCTGTTGATGGTGGTATCCGGCGCGATGCTGATGACCGATGCGCCAAACCAGCCGGTTCAGTCTGCGAATGGCGTGACCAACAACGATTTCACCCTCGCGGAGTCGATGCGTAAACCGCAGTACTGGATGCTGGCGGCCATGTTCCTCACGGCCTGCATGAGCGGCCTGTATGTGATTGGCGTGGCGAAGGATATCGCGCAAAACCTGGTGAACCTGGATGTGGCATCCGCCGCGAATGCGGTGACGGTCATCTCTATCGCCAACCTCAGTGGCCGTCTGGTGCTGGGCATTCTGTCCGATAAAATGTCGCGGATCCGCGTTATCACCCTTGGTCAGGTGATTTCTCTGGTGGGCATGGCAGCGCTGCTGTTCGCGCCGCTGAATGAAATAACGTTCTTCGCCGCCATCGCCTGCGTCGCCTTTAACTTCGGCGGCACCATCACCGTTTACCCGTCGCTGGTCAGCGAATTCTTTGGCCTGAACAATCTGGCGAAAAACTACGGGGTGATTTATCTCGGCTTCGGCATCGGCAGCATCTGCGGCTCCGCTATCGCCTCGCTGTTCGGCGGTTTTTACGTGACCTTCTGGGTTATCTTCGCGCTGCTGATTTTTTCTCTGGCGCTTTCCACCACCATTCGTCAGCCGCAACGCCAGGTACTTAAACACGCCCACGCGTGACCGGCTTCGCCTCTCTTTTCGCCGCGCGTTAAGCGCGGCTGTTTTGTCCTCACGCTTAACGCATTCAGCATGTCCATATTTAGACCCCTGTCCGGATTAGAAATGCGTTATCTGAGAATGCAGTAGCATAAATTTGTAAATTCAGCGCCCAAATGCTAACTCCGCACAACTTTTTCTGAACGATATGGTCTACTAGCCGCGCTCTCACCAGGAAGTGTGCCCTTTTTTATGGGGCTCCTGGTGGTTATTAGAACTCGATACCCGGCAACGGGTCAGAGAATTTTGTACCTGTTCCAGGGGCTTTACATGAAATACCTGAATTCGATGACGCATCAGAAGCTGAGTATTCTGATCGCGATATACATCGGCCTGTTTTTAAACTGCGCGGTTTTTATCCGTCGCTTTGACGGATATGCACATGATTTTACGGCCATAAAAGGAATTTCAGCCGTCGTGGAGCTGGTCGGCACAGTATTAGTCACCTTTTTTCTGCTACGTATTCTATCCCTGTTGGGTCGGCGAACCTGGAAAGTACTGACCACCCTGGTTGTCTTGTTCTCCTCTGCTGCCAGCTATTACATGACCTTTCTTAACGTGGTGATCGGCTACGGCATCATCGCTTCGGTGATGACCACCGATATCGACTTGTCCAAAGAAGTGGTTGGCTGGGGCTTTTTCGTCTGGATGGCGCTGGTCAGCGCGGTCCCGCTATGGCTTATCTGGTTTAACCGTTGCAACGACACCCTGTGGAAACAGCTCACCACACGAGGAGCGCGCCTGCGTAGCGCCGGGGTGGTGATTATGGCGGGCCTGCTGGTGTGGGCACCGATTCGCCTGCTGGATATGCAGCAAAAACGCGTTGAACGCAGTTCCGGTATTGATATGCCGAGCTACGGCGGCGTGGTGGCGAACTCCTATTTGCCGTCTAACTGGCTGTCAGCGCTGGGTCTCTATGCATGGGCGCAGGTTGATGAATCCAACGATAATAAATCGCTTATCAACCCGGCAAAGAAGTTTGAGTATCAGGCACCAGCCGATATTGATGACACTTACATGGTGTTCATCATCGGTGAAACCACCCGTTGGGACCATATGGGCATGCTGGGTTACGGGCGCGATACCACGCCAAAACTCTCTAAAGAAAAGAATCTGGTGGCCTTCCGGGGTTACTCCTGCGATACCGCAACCAAACTCTCCCTGCGCTGCATGTTTGTGCGCGAAGGCGGTGTGGAAGATAACCCGCAACGCACCCTGAAAGAGCAAAACGTCTTTGCGGTGTTGAAGCAGTTGGGCTTTAGTTCCGACTTGCTCGCGATGCAAAGCGAACTGTGGTTCTACAGCAACACCATGGCGGACAACATCGCTTACCGCGAACAGATTGGCGCGGAGCCGCGTAACCGCGGCAAACGGGTCGATGACATGTTGCTGGTGGAAGAAGTGAAGAACTCGCTGGCCCAGCACCCGAACGGTAAGCATATGATTATTCTGCATACCAAAGGGTCGCACTATAACTACATTCAGCGCTATACCCGGGATTTCGCTAAATTCCAGCCGGAGTGTATGGGTATTGATAAAAGCTGCAGTAAACAGAAGCTCATCAACGCCTTTGATAACACCGTGTTGTACGTCGACAGCTTTATTGATGACGTCATCGACCAGTTACGCGATAAGAAAGCCATTGTGTTTTACGCGGCCGACCACGGTGAATCCATCAATGAGAAAGAGCATTTGCACGGTACGCCGCGCAACATAGCGCCGCCGGAACAATTCCGTGTGCCGATGATGGTGTGGATGTCGGATAAATATCTGGCAAATCCGGATCACGAGCGAGCTTTCAAGCACCTTAAACAGCAGGCGGACATGAAAGTGCCGCGCCGCCATGTGGAGCTGTACGACACCATTATGGGCTGCCTGGGCTATACCTCGCCAAATGGCGGTATCGATCAGAACAAAAACTGGTGCCATGTGCCGCAAGCGGCCCAGTAAAAGGTTGCTGGCTTTTCAGCCGATCGGATGGCTTTTTTTCATTAAGGGATTGACGCAATGGGGGCGCGGCAGTAAGATGCGCCCCGCAATTCGGTGATTGGCGCAGCCTGGTAGCGCACTTCGTTCGGGACGAAGGGGTCGGAGGTTCGAATCCTCTATCACCGACCAAATTTAAAAAAGCCCAACCGCAAGGTTGGGCTTTTTGCATTCCGGCGCCTGTGAGGATTTGAACCTCCGGGGGCAGGAGGTTCGGGTCGAGCGCAGCGAGACAACGTTGCGCAGCAACGGCCCGCAGGGCGAGCCGCGCAGCGGCGAGTCATCCTCTATCACCGACCAAATTTGAAAACCCGCAGTGAAAACTGCGGGTTTTTTGCATCTGAGCTTCCGAGGATTTGAACCTCCGGGGGCAGGAGGTTCGGGTCGAGCATAGCGAGACAACGTTGCGCAGCAACGGCCCGCCAGCGCACCCGCCATATCCCCGCCGCTTAACCCCTGAAGCGCCGCCGTGGCTGCCTGAATACCCCGCTGCAGGTCGCTCCCCGTGCCGTATTTCGACATTTCGGCCCGGTATTCCGGCGTGTTCTTCAGCGCTTCCGCTGACATCTCCGGGTGGGCTTTTTTTGCCACGCTCAGCCCGTTCAGCTCACCCTGCGTGCGCACTATATCTGCCGCCTGGCCACCAAGCTCACCGATGAGCTGTACTTCCTGCAGGCGGCTCTGCTCTTTCTCCTTGTCGAAGACAGGGCTGATACTGCCGTTCGCACCCGCCGTGTCACGGCTCAGCCCGGCGATGTCCTGCTGCTGGTTTTCCTTATCGCGGACAGTAATGGTGCCGTTGCTGATGGCCGCATGACTGCTTCCGTCCGCATGCCCGCTGTCGCCCCCCACGGATATCATCCCGCCCGCCATATTGCCGCTGAAGCTGTCACCGACAGCACCACCGCCGCTGATGCTGATGCCGCTGTGCGACACCGTATAATCCGCCTCGTTATGGATGTCGCGCCAGCCCAGCGTCCCGGTATCAAGGCTGTTTTTGTCCGCCGTCGCCGTACTGGCAATCACCCCGCCGTCCAGCTGCGTGTGATTTCCCACCGTGATATCGAACCCGCCGCTGCCCGCGAATATCCCGCTCTGCTCCTGCACCGAGTCGTAGTCGCTCTGCATTTTGTCCTGGCTGGCGCTGATGTAGCCGGAGCCGGTCATAGTCCCGAACGTGAAGCTGCCCCCTGCCGCCATGCTGGTCTGCTTCGACTGGTAATCGTTGCTGTCCTGCTGGCTGGCTATCCACAGGTCGCGCCCCACGTCTGCCGCCACGGTGTTGCCGCTCGCCTGCGCGCCGTTTATTACCGTGTCGCGTCCGCTGATGAGCGACAGTGTGCCGCCGCTGTCCAGCGTCGTCTCCGACCAGGTCGTACCGTTGCCCTTCTCGTGACCGCTGGCGGTATTCACGTTCGCGAATACGCTGATGCCCGCGCACGCTACCGCCCGGCCGCAATTCCTGCATCCTAGCAACAACATCTCTCTGCCATCGCTGCATTACATTGTTTTTTACAACAAAACGTGACGGGTAAAACAGCTTAAACCCTGACCCTTCGCCCTTTGCAAGTACTACAACCGGGCCGTTTACAACGCGATCTTTTTGCGCGGCGAGTGGATAGCGCAGGCGGGATTTATCGGCGGGATGCCGATTAAGATCCGGGTAATGCCGGACTGCATCGTTATCACCGCCCAGAACACCCGCAAGCTGTGGGGCTGCGCTGAAGGGCTTAAGCGTCGCTCACGTCAACAAGCAGAAGATGAACCAGTGGCTTAAGACCTTCCCCGGCGCACTAAACGACACCGGCGATCTGCCGGTGTACAGGCGCGGGAACGGGCATTTTGGGTAAGGGCTGATAGTAAAGATCCCGGCTCGGTGGCCGGGATCTGTCTTACTTAATAGGATAATTATAATGCTCTGGTATTTTATAATTCTCTGGAAAATCGGCTATATGGGGAATTTTGACATAGCGATCAATATCTTCTCTCGTTTGTTCAAAAATCCCAGATATTCCTGATAAAAAAGTTGATATACGCAACAATGCTGCCTGCATTGTTAATTCATCTTTATTTTCTTTTGCAGTAAAAAATAACTCGATTGTTAAGTTAAGGTTTTTTATATCCTTTTGAAAACTTTCAACAATTGAATAATCTTCTGCCAAATAAAGATCATCCTCATCGAGTTCGTCCCCTGCCTCATGCTTTAATAGTTCCAAATAGGCATCTTTAAATTTATCTAACTTACTTATATCAATCATTTTGGCAATCTCCGACCTTCGGCTTTGGCTGCCTTAGTTTTTGCATCATTAAACGAACCATCAATATTCAGGACGGCTTTAACTTTCCCTTTACTATCAAAAACCTCGATATGATCTTTATGTAGCCCATCAAGATAGTATTTATCGCCTTTAGCGATATAATCTCCAACAGGTTTCTTCGCTTGATAAACACTCTGCCCCTGAAATATCTGACTAGTTTTCTGGGTATTATCTTTCATTTGGCTACCAAAGCCGGGTTGCTTGAAAAATTCGCCCATATTTCCAATCGCGCCTTTATTCGGCTGATATTTACTAATCCCACCAAACGCCGCCGCTGCTGCACCCGCAATAATATCAGCCTGAACGTTATCCAGACCATATTCTTTCTGAAGAGCTTCCGAGACTTTATTGGTCGAAACAACCCCATCAGCCTGGATTTGATGCATCCAGGTCGCTGTCAGATCATAGGCCATTTTCGCCGGGATATCTTCACCCAGAGCCTTGTCTAACGCCTGTTTCACCGCAAGGCTATCAGTCAGCACATTGCCATATTTTTGCTGACAGGTCGTCGGACTGGCCGCACAGTCGCTGATAAGCTGCTGTTGTTGGGCGGTACTCAGTTCCTCATACTTCTTGATAATGCCACCGCAGTCACCGCCACTGGCCTGACAGGACTTCATTTCCGCAGACCAGGCATCTATCTGAGATGGACTCAGATAGTTATTCTCAACCGCATTCTTCCCGGCCTGTGCTCCCGTTGCCGCACCTGCTGCTCCGTCTCCGGCCATGCCGCCTGCCAGGCCCGCCGCCAGCGTGGCCAGCGTGCTGATGGTCTGTTTCTGCTCCTCACTTAACTGCTCACGCGGCACATCCGGGTAAAGCTGCCGCGCTATTATCTCACCCGCTGCCGCTCCTGCCGCGCCCGACAGGCCATTGTTACCCGACAGCTCCGCCACCATCCCGCCCAGTATCGCATGCGCTATCGTGTTGGCCGCAACATTATCCTCACCAACCTGCTTCTTGATTTGCTCCGCCAGGTACGGCGCTGCACCGCCCGCCAGCGCACCCACCATATCCCCGCCGCTTAACCCCTGAAGCGCCGCCGTGGCTGCCTGGATACCCCGCTGCAGGTCGCTCCCCGTGCCGTATTTCGACATTTCGGCCCGATATTCCGGCGTGTTCTTCAGCGCTTCCGCTGACATCTCCGGGTGGGCTTTTTTTGCCACGCTCAGCCCGTTCAGCTCACCCTGCGTGCGCACTATATCTGCCGCCTGGCCACCAAGCTCACCGATGAGCTGTACTTCCTGCAGGCGGCTCTGCTCTTTCTCCTTGTCGAAGACAGGGCTGATACTGCCGTTCGCACCCGCCGTGTCACGGCTCAGCCCGGCGATGTCCTGCTGCTGGTTTTCCTTATCACGGACAGTAATGGTGCCGTTGGCGACAGCAGACTGCGTGGTTCCTTCAGCATGCCCGCTGTTCCCAGCGGCGGAGATCATGCCGCCCGGCATGTTGCCCTTGAACTGGTCCCCGAAGCTTCCCGCGCCGCTGATGCTGATGCCCGAATGCTGAGTTTTGAAATCTGCTTCATTGTGGATATCGCTGAAGCCCAGTGTTCCGGTATCAAGGCTGTTTTTGTCCGCCGTGGCCGTGGAGGAAATCACTGCGCCATCCAGCTGTGTATGTCTGCCAACGGTGATATCAAAGCCGCCATCACCGGCAAACATCCCGGTTTGTTCAGCCACCGAGTCAAAGCGGCTCTTCATCTTGTCCTGACTGGCGCTGATATAGCCGGAGCCCGTCATGCTGCCGAAGGTGAAGCTGCCACCCGCTGCCACGCTGCTCTGCTTGCTGTCGTATTTGTTGCTGTCCTGCTGGCTGCCCATTAGCAGGTCGTGGCCCACGTCAGCCACGATTCTATTACCGTTGACCTGCGCCCCATCGAGCATGGTGTCGTTTCCGCTCTTAATGGTGACAGTTTTGCCGCTGTCTATCGTGGTTTCAGTCCAGTCGGTGCCGTTGCCTTTGTCTCTGCCGCTGGCGGTATTCACGTTCGCGAATACGTTGATACCGGCCCCTTTACCTGCACCAATACTCACGCCGATACCACCGCCGCTGCTGCTGCTCTTTCCGCTGGATTGCTGGGTGCTGGCGGCGCCGCTGAGAATGACATCGTTCTTCGCGTCCAGCAGCGTGTCTCCGCCAGCCTTCAGTTGACTTCCGGCAATTATGATGTCGCCGCTGTTCGGGCCTCTGCCTTTTCCGTTCGCAGTAATGGAGAGATTGTTTCCCGCGTTCAGCGTGCTGACCGTTACCATATCGCTCTCATCGTGCTGCTGCGATTTGGATTTCTGCGTGGTCAGCGAGAGGCTGACCCCCATGGCGTTCGGATCTCCGGTGGTTGCCGCCATGTCAGTTGCCTGCCCAGCCTGCACGCCGGACAGCACCGTTTTGGTGGCCTGCAATGCTTTGAGACGGCTGTCGCTTTCCTCGTGCGTGTCCTGCGCTGCGGTAACAGCATTATTAATCGCGCTGCCGACCGTGCCGGACAGCGCCACCGTCAGCCCGCTTTTCTTCTGTTCAAAGGTTTCATCGCGGGTGCGCTTGTCGTGCCCCGGCTCAATGATGACGCTGTTACCGCTGAGGCTTAAATCTTTCGCGGCGATAAGGTCTGCAGCGCCGATGTGCGCCTGGTTTCCGGCAGAAATCGCCACGCTACCGCCCGTCGAGCCCACGGTGCTGAAGCTCTGGCTCTGGGAGGTACCTGCCTCGCGTAAATCGTGGGTTGTCTTGCTGCTGCCGATGGTAAAACCAATCCCGCCGGTGCCCGTCAGGCCGCTTTTTTTCTCCTCCTTAAAGCGCCAGGCAGTGTCAGTATTGGTGGCTGCCACGATATCGATGTTGTTACCCGCGCCGAGCGCCACATCCCCGTCGCCCACCACGGCAGAGCCTTTCACCAGCAGGTTATTGCCCGCCTGCACGGTGACGTTATCGCCGGAAAGCAGAGTGCCAGCTTCCCGGGTTGCGCTGTCTTCCTCAATGGTGTGGGTCGTTTTCTTGCTGAGGAACCCACTTTTGGTCTTCGTCTCTTCACTGTAGTGATAATCACTTTCCGTCGCGGTCGTCAGGTTCACGTCCCGGCCCGCAGCCACGCCAATATCCCCGCTGGCAGTCACCTGCGCCGCTTCACTGTTGACGTCACGTCCGGCGATAATCGTGGTGTTACCGCCGCTGGCAATTTCGGTGCCCTGCTGGCGTACGGATTCATCGATAACGGTTTTCTTTTTCGAGTGCGAGCTGCTGCCAGTCACGGATTCTTCCGCCAGCAGGTTAACGTCGCGTCCGGCCAGGATACCAACATTCCCTTCCGCCGCGAGACCTGCCGCCTGGCTGGTAACATCCCGCCCGGCCACCAGCGTCACGTTATCGCCCGCTGAAATCGTGGTTCTGTCTGCGCTGCTCTGATGGCTTTCGCTGCCGCCCGTACGGGTTGTCTGCCCGTTGCCCGCCGCGTTCAGGTTCAGGTCATTACCCGCCACCAGTTGTGCGGTTTTGCCTGCATCAACAGCGCTTGCCGTGACGTTCAGGTCGTTGCCCGCCTGCATCACCGCGTTACAGCCCGCAGTAATGCTGCTGCCCTGATTTGAGGTGGACGACGAGCTGGTGTTCTTCTGGCCCCAGAATCCGGGCTGGCTCTGGCTTTCATTAATCTGGTTCGCGGCGATGTTGATGTTATTGCCTGCGCCCAACGCCAGATCACCGCCTGCGGTCAACTTCGCGCCGGTGATGTTGATGTCGTTTGCTGCGCTCATGTACAGGCCATCGCTGGCGCTGATGGTGGCGGTTTGTCCGACGTCGGTGCCGCTGATATGCACGTTCCCGTGACGGCTGTCAGCACCCATGCTCCACTGCTGCGTTTGGGTGATGTTGTTGATGCTACCGCCGATGCTTTCCAGCTGAACGGTTTTGCCGGACATCGCCGAGCCGATGTTGTTGATATCGCCCAGCGCGATCAGGTCCAGCCCGCCGCCCGCTTTGATAAGCCCGGCGTTAAGGTTATTCAGGCTGTTACTACTGTCGATGGTGAGACCGTTCTGCGCCAGCAGCGAACTACCGCTGTTGGTGACGTTGCCGCCCGCCAGTTGCACGTTATTGCCGCTAATCACGCTGCCACTCTGAACCGTCACGTCTTTTGGCGACAGATATACTTTTGGCACCATTACGGTCTGGCCGTTAAAAGTCGCGGTTTCATACCACAGGATGCTGTGGTCGAGCGCAGCAATCTGATCGGCTGTCAGCGCCACGCCAAACTTCAGACCGAGGGTGGCCTGCGTACTGGCGGCGTTATCCATCAGGTAGCGCATCTGGTCGAGGTCTGACCCAAGGCCGTTGATATAGCGCATCCCGGTCTGGTTCAGCACGGTATTCGACACATAGCGGGTATCAAACGCCGCATCGCCGAGGAAGCGGTAGTCCTTGTCCGGGTTGAGATGCAGCCTGTTCAGCATGTACGACGAGCCGAGGAACTGGCTGACGTTGGTGTACTGGCTGCCCGTCTCGCGTGGGGCCGCGCCCGGGTTCATGCCGAGCAGCTTGTATAGATCGCCAAACAGCGATGGATCGATCTGACCGAGGCCGTCGAGTTTTGGGTTAACGATGATCAGATACGGGCTGTCAGGATTGGTGGACGGCACAAAGTAGCCATTGTTGCCGGAGGGCAGGGGATAGTTGCCGTCCATACCATCTGGTGTCAGCCCCGTACCACCGCCAATAGCCTGGCTGGCGGTGGTGTCATTCCAGTCGGGATTAGTTATGGACTGTGTGCTAGCATCTACCAGTGTCTGCTGACTCGCGCCGCCGCCGATGCTCTGCTTAAAGGGCGTGTTTACCACAGGGGTGATAATGGTGTTAGTGATCCCACCAGCATCTGATGTAGTAGATGTATTGCTTATGTTATTGGAAAAATTTACATAAACATTCCAACTAGCTTGAACTACAGCTCTTAGCGCCTGCTCAGATCTCCTGGTTACATACTCTGGAGTTCCTGAGAATACGAAAGTAACGCGATCATCACTGGAGGCAAAACCATACTGCATATGCCCATCATTAGGGATCATCGCGAGCTTGCCATAGTAGCTATATACATTGTATTCATCCTGTGCATAGCCAAAGTAGGAGCGATTATTTAGACGTGTTCCAGAAAGGTTTACTGACTTATTAGCCAGAAGGTTACTACCCAAATTATCCAGTGCCTCAGCGTTAATCAGTAGGTTGTTGCCAGATGCAACTCTGGCTACCCTACCCGTTGAAACAACATCAACAATCGTTGTGCCTGTCAGAAATTTCTGTGTAGAACCCTTTTCAGTTGGAACAGCCCATGCATCAAAGCCACCACCTCCACTGCCGCTGAAGGATTCAACATAGTAGCCCCATCCATCCTCACCCAAATCGCCCACTCTTACGGAAACCGAGTTTGCCCCATTTGGTACGGGACGGTTCTCCGCTGGAACGTATGATCTTGATTCATTTATCCCATCGCGCTGGTTCAGCAAATGCCCAGTATTAATGCTGATATCGCCGTTAATAGTCTCTATATTCCCGGAGGTATTGATCACCTCAGCATTCGCCGCGCCCGATGCGTCTTTCTGCATCACCAGATTATTACCCGCCAGCATATCGCCGCGCAGGTTCTGAATGCTGTTGGCAAACAGCGAGAGGTTGTTGCCCGCGTAGAGCAGGGCGGTGTTGATGATTGACCCCGCCGCCGTTAACGCCATGCTGCCTGCCGTACCGGTGAACCCATCCAGGGTAATATTGCCCTGGCTGGTCAGACTTACATTCCCGCCTGCTTGCAGGCTGCCGCTGGCGTTCATTGCAATCTGGCTGCCGCTCAATGCCGTGGTACCGCTGCCTGCGGTCAGTTGGCCGTTGTTGGTCAGCCTGCCCGCAGCGTTCAGCGTGATACCGTTGCCCTGCAATGTGGATGAGTTGGTGATATTGCCCTGGCTGCTGATGGTCAGTTGCCTGTTCGCGGCGATAACGCCCTGAGTGGTAAAGCTGTCAATGAGCTTCAGCATCAGGTTGCCGAGTGCCACTATCTGGCCTGCGCCGCTGACCGATACCATTTCGGTGAGCATATCTCCGCCGCTGAACACCTTCCCGCCCGCGTTATTGAGACTGTTCCCCTTGAGCGTCAGGCCCTGATTGCCCAGCAGCGTGCCGCTGTTGCTCACGGTCTGCGTGTTCATGTTCAGCAGTGCGGCCTGGAAGGTGCCGCCGTTGGTCAGGCTGTTACCGGAGAGCGTCGCCTGATTCGCCGCCATCACCGTGCCGTTACTGGCAAGCTTCGCCACGTTCAGCACCAGGTTAGTGGCCTGGAGCCAGCCTCCGCCGCTGTAGTCCGGTGTAGTGAACGTCAGGTCACCGCCGGAGAGAATGCTACCGCCGTTGCGGGCCTGCGTTGCCGCACTGAGTGTGGTTTTACCGTTGCCCTGAAGGGTGCCGTCGTTGATCAGCACAGGGGCGGTGAGGCTTAGTGCGTTCTGGCTGAGCAGCACGCCGCTGGCCTGGTTGGTCAGGGCATTCAGCAGAGTGAGCGTCAGGCCGCTATTGCCCTGCACGCGTCCGCTATTAGTAAGCGAGCTGGCACTGAGCTGGGTATCAGCCCCCTGAAGCTGCCCGCTGTTGCTGACATCTTTCGCGTTGACGTTAAGCAGCCCGCCGGTCAGCATTTTGCCCTGCTGTTGCAGGTTACCGCTGAGCGCGACGTTTAGGCCGTTAACGCCGCTGATTTCGCCGCTATTGCCGAGCGAATTACCTTTCACCTCCAGCGTTTTCGCACTGATCAGCCCCTGGTTGCTCAGCGCTTTACCGGCCAGGCGGGCGTCGCCCAGGGCAGTGATTTTGCTGCCAGTAGCGGCGATAACGTCGCCGCTCAGGGTCAGAGCTAAATCGAGCGCGCTCTGAATCGCACCGCTGTTGTTCAGGCTTCTGCCGTCTAAGGTGATGTTCTGCCCCTGAAGTCGGCCGCTGTTGGTCACGTCTCCCGCACTCAGCGTCAGTAATTTCTGGCTCAACAGGTCTCCGCTGTTGGTAAGCGCGCCGATACTGCTCAACGTCAGGCCGTTCAGGCCAATAATCGTCCCTCTGTTGTCGATAATGTTCTGGCTCAGTAAAAGCGTATCGCCCTGAAGCGCGCCGTCACTGGTGAAAGTGGTTCCGACGAGCGACATTTCGCCTGAAGAGAGGATACTACCGTGGTTGGTCAGCGCTGGCGCATTCAGCCCGAAATTGCCCTGACTCATCAGATCGCCATTGTTGAGCAAAGCGGTAGCCAGTGTCGCGTTGAAATTATCGGTCGCCAGTACGGAGCCGTTATTCGTCCAGCTATCCGCCTGAACGGTGAGGTTCTGTCCCTGCGTGGTCCCTGCTGTATTCAGCGTTTTGCCATTCAGGGAGAGCGAGCCCGCCGTCAGCCAGCGCCCGTTGCTTCCCTGCGAGAGTGTGTCGCCGGCAAGCCCCAGCGCCCCGGAGCCCTGCAACAGGCCGTCGCCATTCAGCGTGGTCGCGTTGACGTTCAGCGTATCAGCGATGATTTAGCCAGGATTACTGAGCAAGCCTGCGCTGAGTGTCAGGTTGTTGTCGCTGGTGATAAGCCCACTATTACGGATGTCCGGTATATCCAGCGTCAGGTTTGCAGCACTGTAGAGGGTACCGTTCTGCTGGTTGTCCAGCTTTTGTGTGTCAATCAGCAATGCGCTGTCGCCCTGCATCAGACCGCTGTTGGTAAGCTGCTGCGACTGTGTGTTCAGGCTGGAAGCAACGAGCACGCCGCTGTTGATCAGTTCCGGCGCACTGAGGCTGAGCGATGCCGCGCTGCTTTTGCCGCTGTGGGTGAGTTTTTCGCGAGCGTTCACTGTCATGGCTTTTTGCGCTGCCTGCGTACCCGCAAGTACCGCCTCCCGCGCGCTGAGGCCGAGATTATTGCCGCTCTGGAGCTGTGCGCTCGCCGCAGTGGTGAGCCTGTCGCCCTGAAACTGGAGATCGCCACCCGCGCTGGTTTCCCCGTCCAGCGTTGCCGTGGCGGTATTCAGCGTCATCGCGTTGTCGCTGTGGGTCACCGAATTTTTGCCGGAGGTCAGGTTCTGCGCATTGACAGTCAGCCCTTTGCCGCCGGACAGCACGCCGTTCTGCGTCACATCCTGCGCCTTCAGCACCAGCGTATCGTTGCTTACCAGCGAGCCTGTATTGGTCAGCTTCCCGCTGGCGGTGATGTCCGCTTTGCCCTTCGCGCCGGTGCTACCGCTTTGGGTAAAATCCTGAGTATTGACGGTCAGGTTGCCGCCGCTCAGCAGAGAACCCGAGTTGCTGAGCATGGAGCTGCCCACACTCAGGGATGCGCCCTGAACGAAGCCGCTATTATTCAGCGTGCCGGCATTCAGTTGAGCATCGTTATGCGCCAGTAGTTTGCCGTCCTGCGTCAGGGTGTTGCTGCTTACCGTCAGGTTTTGCCCGGCAGTCATCAGCCCTTGCGTTTTCAGTGTATCGCTGGCTTTAGCCGCAATATTGCGGGCAGTGTTAATCTGGCTGGAAGCATCCTGGCTGATGTTTTTCGCGCTAAGCGTCGCATCACGTCCGGCAGTCAGCTTTTCATTGGCGTGCGAAATCGTGCCGTTGGCGTTCAGTACCAGGTCGCCGTCGCTGTTCAGCGAGCCGTTGCTCAGGGCAATGTCGCCCTGACTGCTCAGCGACATATTGCCGCGAGCTTTGTGATCGCCCGTCAGGGCGAGGCTTTCACCTTTAGCGGACAGCGTCCCGCTGGCGAGGCTGTTGTGAACGGTGAGTTTGCCATTGGCATCCAGAGAGATGTCCCCCTGGCGGGCATTCAGGTCGCCAAGGTTAACCCCGACGCCTTTCTCGCTGGACACCAGATGAATGCGGTTGGCGTACATCCCGCCCAGTGCGCCGATATCTACCGCCACCGTTGGGACGCGGTCTTCGCCCTGCTGCGCCTGCACGCTGCCGTTTGTGCCAACACGGTTGGCTCCGGCTACCACATTTAAATCCTTAGCATGAATGGCGGCGTTCACTTCGGTTGCGCGTGAAATGATCGCCAACGCATTGCTGCTGCTGGCATCAAGCCCTTGCCCCTCAATGGTGATACTGCCTTTTTTCACGTCCAGCGCCTGTAAATTGCCGCTGGCGTCAAAGACAGGTTTCCCTGTGGTCAGGGTGGCCTGCGGGGTGTTGATAAACCCGCAGCCGTTACAGGTGATGCCATACGGGTTAGCGACCATCACGTTCGCCGCTTTGCCCGCCACTTCGGTGTAGCCCTGTAACTGTGAACGGTTGGTCCCAGTAACTTCGTTGATAATGCCTTTCGCTTCCTGTCCGGCTTTCAGGTTGGCGTTACCGCTAATCAGCCCACCAAGCTGTGTCTGATTGAGCTTGCCCGTGGCGTTATTGAGGATCAGCCCCTCTTTGCCGACGTTGTAATCGGTAAACTGGTTGTGCGAAATCCCGGCCCCGTTTGGCGTGGCAATGTTCACGACCGGCACGCCGTTCGCTGCTCTGTCCGTAGAGGTATTGCCCGTTGGCGTCAGCGTGGCGGCAACGGCAGGCAGAACAGGCTGTGTAGCGAGCAGACTGCTCACCAGGTAGCTTAGCAGACGGTAAGTTAAGCGAACGGGAGGCTGATTCATGACGATAATCCCTTAAAACGCGACAGCAACGCGGTAGTAAACAGTGACGTGATCCGGGCCAAGCCAGTCCGGGTAAACGAGAGGCAGCCCAACGGTAAACGCGGTGGAAACGTGGCCACTGGTTGTACTGAGCCCGGCGGCCACGCCCCAGAGAGTGCCTGCGGAATAGCGATCCAGCTTGTCGGAGTGCAGCCAGCCACCATCGAGGGCCGCCAGCGCGTTGACCTGGCCTGTCACAGGTAGCGTAAAAAGCATGTAGTTGAGCTCATTTCGCCAGTAGGCGCCGTTATCGCCGGAAATACTTTGCTCTTTAAACCCGCGCACCGAGCTTTCGCCGCCGATGGTTATACGTTCGCTACCGTAGAGGCGGTCCGGCGACCACTGACCGTAGGTGCTCGCCAGCCACCACAGATTTTCAGCCACCGGACGCTGGAAGCTGGCATTGAGGCTCCATTTGCGGAACTGCGCTTTCGGCAAGTCACCGTTTTTGCTGTCGTCGCTTTCAGCATCCAACCACGGCATACCTCGGCTGAAGGTCGGGTTAAAGGTTGCCACGCCACCGAACATCTTCTGGGTGTGGTTCAGGCCAAACAGCAGGCTGGTGAGTTTACGGCTGCTGCTTTCCAGCAGAACATCGTCCAGCCAGTTATGGTTGATGCGACGGCTCAAGCCTACGGAGACGCCCGTTTTGATATCGCCGTTGCGGAATAGCACGTGCGACAGATTCACGCGGTGCGTTTCGGTATCGCCGCTCGAGCGCCAGAGGTAGCCGTTGTTATCGATAGTGCTGAGGTAGTTATTCCAGCTGTAGCTATAGTCCAGCAGGCTGTAGCCGTAGGGTATGCTGACGCCCGCTGCAAAATTTTGTGCATCTTTAGAATTCGAAAACGCGCTGCTGCGCCCGCCATTGACGAACCAGCTGTCGGCCAGACCCAGCAAATTATTGCCGGTCAGCCCGCCGTTAATTTGCCCGACACCCGTGCTTTTTTGCCCACTGTTATCGAAGTTTGCAGAGGCTGAAAGCGGAAATTCTGGCGTGGCAGTCAGATGCACTACGGACCAGCCCTGCTTCTCAGCCGGTAATATTTCAATCTGAACGGGCGTGGTGCGCGTGCGATTAATCTGCTCCATGCCTTGTTCAATATCACGCAGGTTAAGAATTTTGCCCTGAAGACCAGGGAAGGCCATTTTCAGCTCGCGCTCTGGCACGCCGTCCATGCGGATTTTCTCAAGCTTGCCTTCCAGAATGGCGAAGTGTAATTCCCCGGAGCGTAAATCCTGTTCGGTCAGAAAAGCGCGGCTGGTGATATATCCTCTGCTGATATACCAGTCAGAAACTTTATTCGTGAGTTCATTAATTCGTGCCATATCCAGGCACTGATTTTGCCAGGGCTGCACTAATCTTTGCTGCTGCCGTTCGTCAATCAGCGTGGTGCCATCCAGCATAATGCGATGAACGGTAAAACAGGGGCCCGATGCCGTGACAGGCTGCACTGGCGCTGCCGGGCGGACAAAGGGCGTGGCGCGTTCCAGCGACTCACGCTGCTGCTGGCTCTGAAGGAGTAATTGCTGCTGCTGTTCCTCAATGCTGTTGCGATCTGCAGGCGATAACGGGGCTGCGAAAACGGGCTGACTGACTGCCAGTAACACCCATACCGGATATAAAGCCTTCATCCCTGATCCTGTATGCTTTTGTTATTTACATTATGAATTCATTTCATAACATTTAGTTACGTTTTCGGTCACATTACCTACAGAGCCGTTTTTTTCAAACAGCAAGCGTATGAATAGGGGAATTTTTCAGATTTCGACAGCGAAATATTTAGTAAAAAGACTAAATGTGGATAAGGGGAATAAGGTCCAGGGTATGACTACCTGACTAAACTGTCTGACTAAAGCTGGAAGCAAAGTTTTTGGCGAAAGGGATCGTAATGTTGACTTTAGCCAAATCGATCGGCGAATTGTCTTCGGCCTTCCCACCAGAGGGAAGGCGCTTTTTTACGTCAGTGGGATCACCTCCCACAAAATATGCATGGAACTAAAACGGGTCTGTTTACAGATTTAAACCTCCAGTGCCCACGTTTTATTCCTCTTGTTCCTCTGAGGCGTATGACGCCTGATTGCGCCCCTGCGCCTTTGACTGATACAACGCGCGGTCTGCGCCATGAATAAGTTTCGCCACGTCCCGTTCAGAGCCGCTACCGGTAAGCGAATAACATCCCGCGCTGATGGTGACGATCTGTTCCGCAATATCGGTGGCAGGGTGAGGGATCTTTTTCTCGCTCACCATGCGCACGGCCCGCCAGGCGACTTTAAGCGCGTCTTCAGCAGTCGTATTCGGCAAAATAATGGCGAACTCTTCCCCGCCGTAACGGGCCACCACATCGTCGGCGCGCAGCGCGGCCAGTTCCAGCACATTCCCGGTGATACGCAGGCAAGCGTCACCGGCAACGTGCCCGCAGGCATCGTTGTAACGCTTAAAAAAATCAATATCGAGGAGAATAAGCGAAACGGGTTTCCCGGTTACCGCCGAAGCTGACAGCGCCTGGAGTAGCGCTGCATCAAATTTCCTGCGGTTCGCGAGGCCGGTAAGACCATCCACCATCGCCATGGTCTGAAGCGTCTGGTTGATTTTCACCAAATCATCTCTCAGATGGAACATCTCAAGCTGATCGTCGATGTTAATACGCACCTGCCTGAATATCACCCGGCCCATCACCAGCAGCCCGATAAGCAGCAGGAGATTGATAAGCCAGTCCGTGAGGTTCGCTTCCATCCAGTGTTGACGTAGTTCAGCACGATCAAAACCCGCCACCACCACCAGAGGATAGTTTTCGATACGGGCGAAGCCATACACCCTCACCACGCCGTCCACAGCGGACAGCCACGTGGCGCTCCCCCGGTCTGCCCGGACCAGCTCTCGTTTGAACAGCGGGCTGTAGGAGAAATTCCGGTTGATGACCGACTCCGAATAGGGACGTACATACAGCGCATTGCCATCAAGCAGCAGTAATGCCAGCAGGTCCCGATCGTTCATTTCGAAGTAATCATAAAACTTCTTAAAATAATCCAGCTTGATGGTCGCCAGAATTACGCCGCCGAACGCGCCATCGGAGTCGTTAAGGCGCATGGAGACAGGAATAATCCAGTCACCCGTCGTGCGGCTACGAATGACGTGACCAATGTGCGTGCCTGTCTGTTTATTGTCGCGATGATAAATAAAATATTCACGATCCGAGTTATCAACCTCAGGCGGCGCATAGTTAAACGAGGTGCTGCGCCAGTTTCCCTGTGCGTCAAACACGAACAGGCCATGCAACTGGGGAAGTCGGTCTTTTAAGTCTGACAGCAGGTAATTGTATCTTTCATTGGGGGCATCAGTGCCCACTGCGCGGCGTATCTGCTGAAGCGCCAGATCGGTCTGCAGGAAAGTATCTTCAGCCTGCCGGGCCTGGGACACCGACAGGTTGATGGCCTCACTCTCCGCGTCTTTTACGGTCCGCTCCCACGACAGCACCAACGATAAAATGTTGGCGCCGATAGTGCCGATCACCAGGCAGACAAGAAAAATCGTCAGCGTTCTGCCAAGGGAGGTATCGAGCGCAAAGGCCCTGCTTATTCGTTGGCGAAAAGACAAATCACAGCTCCGATAAAAAATTCCTTTAGGTTAAAGCTTACCCATACTTAAGAGAATTTGTGGAGTTAAATGGAAAAAGCCCCGCATTCTGGTGGGAATTTTCGCCTGGCGAGGACGAAGAGGATGAAGAAACATCGCCAAAGAGCATATTACCCTCTGCGGCATTGACCCTTTTAGCGCCACCACGGCGAAGTGAGGTTTCGCGAGAGCGGCAAGTCCGTGTTCCTCAAAAGATTCTTAAGAATCTCTGGTTTACGGCAGACAGAGAGTAAACAGCCCCACCTGTGAATGGCGGGGCTGTTCAGACACGTCAGTAATTAATGCATCGGCTCATCGCCATTATCGATCGGCGACCAGTCGGTTTTCCCGTCGGCTTTGCTTTGTTGCCACGCCATGACCATAAAGATTAGCGTGGCGACGCCGTAACCAAACGTCACGGTCGGCGAAGCATTAAAGGCCATTTGATGCCCGTGAATAAACCCGAAGAACGACAGGATGGTGGCGGCTGCGGCGTACACGGCCGCCCAGTTGAAACGCCGGTCGATGATAAACGCGGCGATAGCGCCGAGCATCAGTCCCGCCAGGACGGCACCGCCGCCGGTGGTCGCCATGCCGTGATACAGCACGCCGTTATTGGCCATACTGGCCGCGATGTCAGCAGGCAACTGCACGGGACTGGCACCCGCCGCAGATAACGCACCGTCAACCTGCGTTTTCGCCCATTCAGCAATGTTCGGCACCAGCGCCAAAACAATGGCCGGAGCATGACGTTTTGGCGATACCTGGAACGCCTGTGCGCCAATCACCAGCCCGATAAACAGCAGGATCGGCACGATGGCCACCAGCGGAATAATCGACAATAGCAGGGCGGTTAACCCAAGGAAGCAGACCAGCGCCATGCAGATGCCGGTGCCGAGGGAATAACCAATTCGTCCGCCCATGGCTTTCCAGCCAGGATGGCCGATATAAACCGCCGGCGGGAACGGCGAACCCAGCAGTGCGCCAACGATAGCGCCCACGCCATCTGCCGCCAGTACGGCGCGCAGGTTGTAGCTGTCGCCGCCTACGGCTGCGGATTCCACGTTATTCAGGATTTCCGTGAAGTTGAAAATGCCCAGTGGGATGGCGGTAACCAGCAGCGGCCACACCAGTTCCATCGGCACTGAGAAGACATCGCCGGACACCGACGGCAGGTGTAATGAGAAGCGCTGTGCCGCTTCGCCTACCGCCGCCGGATTCATGATGTCGCTAAAGCCCAGCAGCGTTGCGCCCCAGCCCAGCAGACAGCCCACCAGCACCACAGCCAGTCCACCCGGCAAACCGAACGGCAGACGGACATTACCCACCCAGTTCAGCAGGATGATGGCGAAGCAAACCACGCCGATCCACGCGGTATCAAACATCTGATACGCCGGGCGCATGGCGATAAACGCAATGGCAATCCCGGCCAGCGTACCCAGCATTGCGGCGCGTGGCGTGTATTTACGGATAGCCGGGCCGACAATGACACCGGCCAGGACAATGACGCCGACGATCATGGCCCAGATCAGCCCGAGCTTCCAGGCCAGCATCCAGTCTTTATGGATCAGCAGCGTCGGCAGCATGACGACAAACACCACGATAAACATATGCGGCACGCTGGGGCCATAAGGCAGCGCGGTGACATCGCTGCGCCCCTCGCGCTTCGCCAGTTTCCAGGCAAGCCAGGCGTAAAACAGATTACCGAGGGGAAGGGCGATCCCCAGCGCGGGCAGAATGCGGCCAAACACCGTTTCCGCCGGAATTTGCGCCACATACAGCGCCAGCCCGCTAAGGACCAGCACGTTTAACAGCACATTGGTGAACAGACCGAAAAAGGCGTTGAGATCGCCTGGCACCCAGAGTTTGGGGCGAAAAGCAGAAGACTGAGAACGCATGATGCTCTCCTTATCTGTTATTCATCCAGGAGCTGGCCGGTATACGCGCGCCAGCCTCCCAGTTGGGTAATTTCCTTTTGACCTTCGACCAGCCACGGCTCTGCTAACACCCCCAGCACTTCGCGTCCGTCGTCCAGCTCCACTTTGCCGATGCACAACCCGGCCGGTTCGTTTTGCAGGATTTTGCCCAGTCCGGCGGGGGGAACCGCCCACAGCTCCAGCGCGATACGTGCGCCTTCCCCTGGGGTACGCAGCATCCCGGGGTGATCGTCATTGATAGTCCAGCAGCGGTAACACGGCGCGGTGTAGGCGTTGCTCACGAATTCGGCGCCGACCGCCAGCATGTTGGGGTTGAGCTTCAGCCCCCGCATCAGCGTGCCGTTTACCGCCAGAAGTATGTTGCTGTTCATCATTACTGTTCCTTAAATTGCTGTAAAAGGGTTCCCTGGTGTTGGAAAAATAGAACTAAATCAATCAGTAATACGTGTACCTTTGCGGCCAGCGACGGCGTCGCCCATGGCTTCCGGGCTGGTAATAATGCCGGTTTTGCCTGGCGCATGGCGTAGCCAGCCGACGATCGCCTCAACTTTCGGGGCCATGCTGCCTGCGCCAAACTCGCCGGAATCCAGCAGCGCCTGCGCCTGTTCACAGGTCAGCGTGTCGAGCCAGCGCTGTTCAGGAGTACCGAAGTTAATAGCCACTTGCTCCACCCCGGTAGGAATAAGCAGCATGTCGGCATTCAATTCCTGTGCCAGCAGTGCAGAGGCGCGGTCTTTATCGATAACCGCCTGTGCGGCGCTGAGCGTGCCGTCCTGATTGCGGTACACCGGAATACCGCCGCCGCCGCAGGCGACCACCAGCACGTTTTCTTCAAGCAGGCGGCGGATCACCGGGCTTTCGATGATTTGCAGCGGTTTCGGTGATGCCACCACGCGCCGCCAGCCGCGCCCGGCATCGTCGGCGATTTTCCAGCCCTGGCTGGCAGCGAGTTTTTCCGCCACCTCGCGATCCATATGCGCGCCGATGGGCTTATCCGGCGCGTCAAACGCCGGGTCGTTAGGGTCGATCAGCGTTTGCGTTACCAGCGCGCTAACCGGCGTATCACTGATGCCGCGCCGCTGGAGTTCGTTGTACAGCGCGTTCTGGAACATAAAGCCAATCGCGCCCTGGGTATCGCCCACGGCGTATTCCAGCGGCACCACCGGCACATCATCCCGGGCGATTTCACTGCGTCGTAAAATGAACCCGACCTGGGGGCCGTTGCCGTGGGTCAGCACCACGCGCCAGCCCGCTTCGATCAACGCCACGACATGATGCGCGGTCTCTTTGACTGCCTGATATTGCGCATCCAGCGATACGGCGTCGCGGCTGCGGATCAGGGCGTTGCCGCCCACGGCCACGACGGCGATTTTTTTCTGGCTCATGGCTTACCCTCCAGCGTTTCCGCCAGCGCCGCGAGCGCGTCGATAAAGCACGGCAGCGGCGCGGTGGTGATGCCTGCACCGATCTGACCCACGCCTGCGCGTTTATGGGCAATACCGGTGTTGATGACGGGCAGAATGTCGCGGTCGATAACCCGACGCGCGTCAATGCCGCTGCCGGAACCGGCGAAATTCAGCGCCGGCAGGGTGAAGGCCGGGTTTTGCGTCAGGGTGATTTCCTGCATGGTCATACTGTGGCGGGTGGCATCCACCGGGGTGCCGCCGACAAATTTAACAATCGCCGGGGAGGCCGCCATGGCGAAGCCGCCGATACCTGCGGTTTCCGTGATGGCCGAGTCGCCGAGATCCGCCGCCGCGTCGTCCACGCTAAAACCGGGGAAAAACAGGCCGTCTACCGGGTTGGCAGGCGCCTGGAACCAGCGGCTGCCGGTGCCGGAAAGCTGAATGCCGAAGTTGACGCCGTTACGCGCCATCACGGTTACCATCGAACTGAACGGCACGTCGCGCGCGGCATCCAGCATGGCCTTACATGCCGCCATCGACAGGTTCAGGAAGAAGTGATCGTTGGTGGCGATAAATTCCAGCGCTGCCGGACCATTTTCAATCCGCGCCAGCGTCGGGGCGACTCGCTTGAAGAACAGGCCGCTGGCGGCGGCGTTACGGTTATGGCACTCATCGCCCATATGCAGCGCCTGGGCAATCATCGGCTTCAGTTCAATACTGCCGGTGCTTTCCAGCGCTTTGGCGAGCGCGGGGGCTAATACTTCGCCCATCCAGCGCAGGCGGGTTAACACCTCTTCGCCGTTAGCGCCGAAGCGTAAAACTTTGCCGAGCCCTTCGTTGAAGTTACAGAAGGTGCGGTTGCCGTGGGTGCGGTTTTCCACAACCCAGACCGGCATTGACGGGCTGATAATTCCCGCCATCGGCCCAACCGCGCCGTAATGGTGGCACGGTTCCAGCGCCACATCGCCACGTGCCGCCATCGCCGTGGCCTCATCGACATCGCTGGCCCAGCCTTCATAAACAATCGCACCGGCAATCGCACCCTGTACCGGGCCGCACATCGCCTCCCAGGCGATAGGCGGACCCGCGTGAAGAATGCGTTTCTGTCCGTTAAGGGCAGGGATGACCGCGCTGGCGGTGCTGACGCCCACCAGTTCCGGCTGCGCTTCCAGATAACGGGCGATAGCCTGTTCATTGGCGGCATTGACCCGCGGATCGTTGAGCAAAGTGGCGAGTTGCCAGTTCGCCTGCGCATCACCTTCGGCGACCGGTTTCCAGTTAAGGTGTAATACCTCGCCGCCCGCTTCGCGTAAATTGTCGGCAAAACTGCTCAGCCCGAGGCTGATCACGTTGAGCGGTTTTTGAAAAAGCGTAGTCATAATCTATTTCCGTAATTGAGCGACAAACACCGCCATCTGTGCGGCCTGTACGTTGCTGTCTGCAACCATCACCCCGGCATCGGTAAGCGCGGCTATCTGCTGCTGGCGCGATTGCGGGTCGCGTTCAGTGCCGCAAACGTGGGCGATCATCAACAAATGGCGGCCCTGCTGTTGCGCGTTACGCTGTGCGTCGCGTAACAGCGGCAGCAAGCCGGCGCACGGATCGGCGCTGGCACCGTAACCGAGCACCACGTCGAACAGCAGCACAGCGGTTTCCGGGCTGGCGGCTTCGCGTGTTAACCGTTCATCACGCAGGCTCGGGTCGATCATCGGGTGCGGGCGGCCCTGGGTGAATTCGTCATCACCCATATCGACAAAGCTATGACCCTGGCCGCGATGGCTGTCGTGAAGCGGCGTTGCGCCTTCCACTGGCGAGTTGGATTCACAGGACATCCCGGCGGCAATCAGCGCCAGCTGCGCTTCGTAGCAAAAGGTTCCCCCGGCGAACACGCCACGGATATCGCGCTGCCCGGCGGCCATTTTCCCGGCTTCGAGGCGCAGGCGATCCTGTTGCGCTGACGATAAGCTTTCCGGCGCGGGCGGCGTCTGGCCCCGTAATAGCGCCACGGAAACGGTGGCGGCGTGTTGCAGGCTGCTGGCCGCGGTTACGCCATAACGGGTGATCTCCTGGCTGTCTGCTCCGAGGAAATGCACCACCACCGGTTTGCCGCAGCCTGCGGCGAGACGCAGCACCGTCCCTGCGACCGCAGGTGCGGGGGGTTTTGAAATCAGGGTAATAAGCTGTGTGTCGGGATCGTCTGCCAGCATGCGGATCGCCTGGATCATACTCAGGCCGCCGATCTCCTCGTGAAGATCGCGTCCGCCAGTGCCCAGCGCCTGCGACACGCCTTCACCCAGATGGTGAATGGCGCAACTCACTTCCTGAAGCCCGGTGCCCGAAGCGGCCACCAGACCGATAGCGCCAGGGCGGATCACGTTGGCGAAACCGAGAGGCAACTGATTGACGATAGCGGTGCCGCAGTCCGGACCCATCACCAGCAGTCCGCGTTCGGTGGCGTACGCCTTAATGGCGCGTTCTTCTTCTTCCGGTACGTTATCGCTGAACAGCATGACGTTCAGGCCGTTTTGCAACGCTTTCATGGCTTCAGCACCGGCGTAACGGCCTGGTACTGAAATCAGCGCCAGCGTGGCATCCGGTTGGTCTTCCACGCCCATGCTGATGCTGGTGGGTTCGCGGCGACCCAGGCTCTGTTGACCCTCGCGGCTGTTTTCCGGGCGTAGCAGCGTGTCGGCCATCTCCAGCGCCGCAACGCCGGTCTCGTCATCAGCCATCAGGGCAATCAGCAGGTCGTTCGGGCGCGCGGCCAGTTCAACGTTCATTCCGGCGTCGCGCATCCGCTCAATGTTGGCCTCGGTGGCCATCGCCACTGACGCCTGGCTTACGCCTTCAAAGGCGTTGAGTTTGGCGGAGACCTGCATCAATGACACCGAATCTTTGTACAGGTTGGGGTAACTCTTGCAATGCAGTTTCATTATCAGTTCCTGAGAGACCAGGTGGCCTGCGCCCGGATCGGGGCACAGGATAAAAAGGGATGAGAAGGATTAACGCAGGGCGTTGATCACGGCGTCGGCGTCGCTCACCCAGCCAACAATTGCGCCCTGGGCTTTGATCATCTCAAGGGCAGCCCGGTGAAATTCCGGGAAATAGGACGCGCAGCAATCTTCGGGAATGAGCACTTCATAGCCCCGGTCATTGGCTTCCCTGGCGGTGGTTTGCACGCAGACTTCGGTGGTCACGCCGCAAATAATCAGCGACTTAATGCCCCGAGCCTGAAGAATGAGGTGAAGATCGGTGGCGTAGAATGCCCCTTTGCCGGGCTTATCAATAATCGGTTCGCCCGAAAGCGGATAAAGTTCCGGGATGATGTCATGGCCGGGTTCGCCCTGAATCAGGATGCGCCCCATGGAGCCCTGTTGGCCGATAAACGTTTTACCGCCGCGGGTGAGTTTCGCCGCCGGGCAGTTGCTGAGATCGGCACGGTGCCCTTCACGGGTATGCACAATAAGCAGCCCCGCCTGGCGTGCCGCTTCAAGCAAACGGGTACAGGGTTCGATTGCCCGGCGTAACAGCGACACGTCGTTGCCCAGCGCTTCGCCAAAGCCGTGAGGCTCAACGAAATCACGCTGCATATCAATCATGACAAGCGCGGTGGTCGCCGGGTCGAATGAATACGCAAAAGGTTGTGCTTCAAGGGTTTTCATACCTGCTCCTTGCTGATGTATGTTCTCAGGCCAGTGTAAGAAAGGGTTATGACGAGCGCCCAAAAAGGATTTCTGGCTAATCCTCAAAAAAACTGAGGGCAGCCGGGTTTTATTCTGTGCAGAATGGGCTAACCCTTGTGCGCTCTGGCCTGGCGAAATTGCCGTCCACAGACCATTGCGTTAAACCGGGGAAAAGCAAAGTGCGAATTTGTGATCGCGATAGAAAAGGCAGGGAAACGTGAGCGGAATAAGCAGCCAGACGCCGTCGACTTTCACGGGGATTGTCATGTGCGATACCGTTGTGCAGCACCTTTCGGGCGCGGCGCTGACGGTGCATTCGGTTTTTCACCATGCCTGCAATCTCACGACGCCGGATAACCATTTATTGACGTTACTGACGCAGGACGCGCCGCTGGCGCCAGGTGCCGTGCGGATGCGGTGCGCCGATTTCCGGCCGCTGTTTTCGGTGGGCGAGACGGTGCGACCGCAGGACGACGGGACGTATGCCGCTGCCGGTTGCCGCGTGATGCTGAAGTCTGTGCCCTGCCAGTCTACCTGCGTGCCGGAAGACGCCATATTGCCTTCCGGTTTGTCGGAGGCGCTGGACGCGTTTTTGCCCGTCACCGCGCCGGAATACGGGATCTGGAACAATCTGCACAGCAGCGATCGGCGTCTGATGCTGGCGGTGCGGCAACTGACGCAATGGCTGGAGGATGACGCAACGCCTGCGCCAGACGAGGCGCTAAAAACGTTGATTGGGGCAGGCGCGGGGCTGACGCCGTCCGGCGATGATTTTTTGCTGGGGATGCTGTTTGTGATGAACGTGACGCGACATCGTCGGTTTGAGGCGCTGGCGTCGGCAATCGACGGCCTGCTGTCGCGAACCACGGATATCAGCCGGGCCATGTTGAAATACGGCAGCGGCGGCCATTTTGGCGAGCAACTGCTGGCGTTGACGGCTTCCGGGCCGCTGTCGCTTAACGCCCGTTTATTGCGGGTGGCGGCCTACGGGCACTCTTCCGGGCATGACATGCTCACCGGAATATTGTTTACGTTGCGCGCCCTGTCAGGCCAGCGGCTGTAAGAACTGCTGCTGGATGTCCGGCTTGCGTAACTGTTCCATCCACCAGGCGAAGCACGGGCGTGAATGCTCCGATGACCAGGCGAGATAGAGCGGTGTCGGCTGCTTGGCTTCCTCGATGGTCTTGCAGATTAACCGGCCATCATCCAGCCACGGTTTGCAAATGTGCCAGGGCAAAAACCCAATTCCCAGCCCCGCCAGATGCATGGCGATTTTGCTGTGATAATCCGGGGCAACCAGCGCTTTTTGCCCCCGTAACAGCCAGGCGACTTTCGGCTCCAGCCGCACTGAAGTATCACGGATACAAATCGCCGGCCACGGACGTAAATCTTCCGCGCGCAACGGACGTTGATAAGCGGCCAGCGGGTGATCCGGACTAATGGCGAATACCCATTCCGCGGTGCCGATATCTTCACAGCGAATTTCATTGCCGGCTTTTAAATTCGGCGCGCCGATAGCGATATCCGCACGTTTATCCAGTAAGGCATCCCAGACGCCGTCATGCACATCAATGGAAATATGTATTTCGGTCTGGGGAAAATGGCGTTCGCTGTCGCGTAATAATTCATAGATGGGTTTCATGCTAATGATGTTATTTAGCGACAGGCTCAGGCGGGTTTCCACACCGGCGGAAATACGCTGAGTGGAAAAGCTTAATTCATCCAGCTCTGCCAGAATCAGCTCGCCTTTTTTAATAAAAAAGCGGCCCGCTTCCGTCAGGCGCAACTGTTTTCCGTCACGCTCAAATAAACGTACCCCGAGGCTGCTTTCCAGTTTATGCACGGTATAGCTCAGGGCGGTGGGGACTTTATGCAATTCTTCCGCCGCTGCCGCAAAGCTGCCACAGCGTGCCGTGGTAATGACAACCTGAAGAGCCTGCGCCGTAATATGCATAAATCGTCCTCTTATGGCAGCGTAATCAATCCCAAGGCTAACAGATTTGGCTGAACGAAACCGGGACTTAATTCGTAATCGATAATTAGCATCATTTTTATCGTTACCTCATCGTTTTGTGACATTTTTCATTGAATTTTATTATGAAAGGCGGTGTGGGTTTTTCGCTCTACTTATGGATAGCCTCAGGATTTTTTGCTGCGCGGCCTGAATTTTTCCGCATTTAGCGTTCATATCTTCGCCATTGCTTAAGAAATTTTAAATATCGTCTACAAATGGATAAAACTGGTAAGAGCAGATAACCAGGACGATTATTCTGCCAGGTTGGCGGTAGCATAATTTTCCGTGCTGGAAATACTCGCGCGAAGTTTTTTTAATCTTTGTCAGTCGTTTCTCACCCCGGTTGTAAATAACCGATAGCTGTATTGACGTTTTCACATTCTGTTGACAGATTGTAGGGCGTGAGGGGCACTTTATGGACGATCTGTACTGCAACTCAGACATTCAAATGAAAGGATTCCCCATCCTCACAATGCCCTTCGGGCAGATTCCGTTAAGACCGGTAAAAAACAAAAAAAGGTCTGGCGGTAATTACTCAACGTATTTCGGTTTACAGCTACGGTAACGCAGCCATACCCGGAGTTTTTCCCGGTGTGTCAACGTCTCCGCTAACGGGTAAAACGGACCAGGGTGAGTAAATAACAACACAACACATTGGAGCAGAAGAATGAGTATTTCCTTGAAGAAGTCAGGGATGCTGAAGTTTGGTCTTAGCCTGGTGGCAATGACCGTCGCAGCAAGCGTACACGCGAACACCCTGGTGTATTGTTCAGAAGGTTCCCCGGAAGGCTTCAACCCGCAGCTTTTCACCTCAGGCACCACGTATGACGCCAGTTCTGTACCTATTTACAACCGTCTGGTCGAGTTCAAAACCGGCACCACTGAAGTAATTCCGGGCCTCGCTGAGAAGTGGGAAATTAGCGAAGACGGCAAAACCTACACCTTCCACCTGCGTCAGGGCGTGAAGTGGCAGGACAATAAAGAATTCAAACCTACCCGCGATTTTAACGCCGATGACGTCGTGTTCTCGTTCGATCGTCAGAAAAACGATCAGAACCCGTACCACAAAGTGTCTGGCGGCAGCTATGAATACTTCGAAGGCATGGGCCTCCCGGCGCTGATTTCTGAAGTGAAAAAAGTCGACGACAAAACTATCCAGTTCGTGCTGACGCGTCCGGAAGCGCCTTTCCTTGCCGATCTGGCGATGGACTTCGCATCAATCCTTTCTAAAGAGTACGCGGATAACATGCTGAAAGCCGGTACGCCGGAGAAAGTGGACCTGAACCCAATCGGCACCGGTCCGTTCCAGCTCCAGCAGTACCAGAAAGACTCCCGTATTCTGTACAAAGCATTTGAAGGTTACTGGGGCACCAAGCCGAAAATCGACCGTCTGGTGTTCTCTATCACCCCAGACGCCTCCGTGCGTTATGCCAAGCTGCAGAAAAACGAGTGCCAGGTGATGCCGTACCCGAACCCGGCAGACATCGCACGCATGAAGCAGGACAAAAACATCAATCTGATGGAGCAGGCGGGCCTGAACGTGGGTTACCTCTCTTTCAACACCGAGAAGAAACCGTTTGACGATGTGAAAGTACGTCAGGCGCTGACTTACGCGGTAAATAAAGAAGCGATCATCAAAGCGGTTTATCAGGGCGCAGGCGTTGCGGCGAAAAACCTGATCCCGCCGACCATGTGGGGCTATAACGACGACGTTAAGGATTACACCTACGACGTTGAGAAAGCAAAAGCGCTGCTGAAAGAAGCCGGACAGGATAAAGGCTTTACCGTTGAGCTGTGGGCAATGCCGGTACAGCGTCCGTACAACCCGAACGCACGCCGTATGGCGGAAATGATCCAGGCTGACTGGGCGAAAATCGGCGTTCAGGCCAAGATCGTGACCTACGAGTGGGGCGAGTACCTCAAGCGCGCGAAAGCGGGTGAGCATCAGGCGGTGATGATGGGCTGGACCGGCGATAATGGGGATCCGGATAACTTCTTCGCAACCCTGTTCAGCTGCGACGCAGCGAAAGACGGCTCCAACTACTCTCGCTGGTGCTACAAGCCGTTTGAAGATCTGATCCAACCGGCGCGTGCTGCGGAAGACCACAACAAGCGTATCGAACTGTACAAACAGGCTCAGGTTGTGATGCACGATCAGGCTCCGGCGCTGATCATCGCTCACTCCACCGTGTACGAACCTGTGCGTAAAGAAGTCAAAGGCTATGTGGTTGATCCGTTAGGAAAACATCACTTCGAAAACGTGTCTGTCGAAAAATAAAAGTCTTACTCTCAATCCTTCACGTTGCGGGAATAAACGCCTGCAACGTGAAGCGTGACGAGTTTAGCCTGCGCTTTTATTCCCACTCTCCGCCAGGGGAGTGGGTGAAAGATTTGTGAGCAATACAATCCGGCTGCGGCAACGCGGCGGGAGATTACAGAGAATTCGGGATATGTTGCAGTTCATCCTTCGACGCCTGGGGTTGGTTATTCCCACCTTTATAGGCATCACCCTACTCACCTTCGCATTCGTCCATATGATCCCTGGCGACCCGGTAATGATTATGGCCGGCGAACGCGGGCTCTCCCCGGAACGTCACGCTGAAATGTTGGCGGCGCTCGGCCTTGATAAGCCGTTGTGGCAGCAGTACGTCAATTACATTTGGGGCGTGATGCACGGTGATTTAGGCATTTCGTTAAAAAGCCGTCTCCCGGTATGGGAAGAATTCGTCCCCCGCTTCCAGGCCACGCTGGAACTGGGTGTTTGCGCCATGATTTTCGCCGTTGCAGTGGGTATTCCGGTTGGGGTGCTGGCGGCGGTGAAACGCGGCTCCATCTTCGATCACACCGCTGTTGGCCTGGCCCTGACCGGCTACTCCATGCCGATTTTCTGGTGGGGCATGATGCTGATTATGCTGGTCTCGGTGCACTGGAACCTGACGCCGGTTTCCGGGCGGGTCAGCGACATGGTGTTCCTTGACGACTCCAATCCATTGACCGGCTTTATGCTGATCGACACCGCGATTTGGGGCGAAGAGGGCAACTTTATTGATGCGCTGGCGCACATGATTTTGCCGGCTATCGTACTTGGCACCATTCCACTGGCGGTTATTGTGCGTATGACGCGTTCCTCAATGCTGGAAGTGCTGGGTGAAGATTACATCCGTACCGCCCGCGCCAAAGGACTGACGCGTATGCGCGTCATCATCGTCCACGCTCTGCGTAACGCGATGCTGCCGGTGGTAACGGTTATCGGTTTGCAGGTCGGCACGCTGCTGGCGGGCGCGATCCTCACCGAAACCATCTTCTCCTGGCCTGGCCTGGGGCGCTGGCTGATTGACGCATTGCAACGCCGTGACTATCCGGTGGTGCAGGGCGGAGTATTGCTGGTGGCGACCATGATTATCCTGGTCAACCTGCTGGTCGATTTGTTGTACGGCGTGGTGAACCCGCGTATTCGGCATAAGAAATAAGGGGCCATCATGACGCAACTGACTGAAAACAAGGTGGTGGCCGCACCGGTTCCGATGACGCCGCTGCAGGAATTCTGGCACTACTTTAAACGTAACAAAGGTGCTGTGGTGGGACTGGTGTACGTGGTGGTGATGATTTTCATCGCCGTGTTCGCCAACTTTATCGCGCCCTATAACCCGGCGGACCAGTTCCGTGACGCGCTGCTTGCCCCGCCAGCCTGGCAGGATGGCGGCAGCCTGGCGCATCTGCTGGGAACGGATGACGTTGGCCGCGATGTGTTGTCGCGTCTGATGTACGGCGCACGCCTGTCGCTGCTGGTGGGCTGCCTGGTGGTGGTGCTGTCGCTGGTGATGGGTATCGTGCTGGGCCTGATCGCGGGTTATTTTGGCGGCATCGTCGATAACATCATTATGCGCGTAGTCGACATCATGCTGGCGCTGCCAAGCCTGCTGTTGGCGCTGGTGCTGGTGGCGATTTTCGGCCCGTCCATTGGGAACGCCGCACTGGCGTTGACCTTCGTGGCGCTGCCGCACTACGTGCGTTTAACCCGCGCCGCGGTGCTGGTGGAAGTGAACCGCGATTACGTGACCGCTTCCCGCGTGGCGGGCGCTGGCGCGATGCGCCAGATGTTTATCAATATTTTCCCTAACTGCCTTGCGCCGCTGATTGTTCAGGCCTCGCTCGGCTTCTCTAACGCCATTCTCGATATGGCCGCCCTTGGCTTTCTCGGCATGGGTGCGCAACCGCCGACACCGGAGTGGGGCACCATGCTCTCCGACGTGTTGCAGTTCGCACAAAGTGCCTGGTGGGTAGTGACCTTCCCGGGTCTGGCTATCCTGCTGACGGTGCTGGCATTTAACCTGATGGGTGACGGCCTGCGCGATGCGCTCGATCCCAAACTGAAGCAGTAAAGAGGCACGAGATGGCGTTATTGAATGTAGATAAATTATCGGTGCACTTCGGCGACGAAGGCACCCCGTTCCGTGCCGTTGACCGTGTCAGTTACAGCGTGGAGCAAGGCCAGGTCGTGGGTATTGTCGGCGAATCCGGTTCCGGTAAGTCAGTGAGCTCGCTGGCGATTATGGGCCTGATTGATTACCCGGGCCGCGTCATGGCGGACAGTCTGGAATTCAACGGTCAGGATTTAAAACGCATATCAGAAAGAGAACGCCGTAATCTGGTGGGCTCTGAAGTGGCAATGATTTTCCAGGACCCGATGACCAGCCTGAACCCCTGCTACACCGTGGGATTCCAGATTATGGAAGCCATTAAGGTGCATCAGGGCGGCAACAAAAAGACACGCCGCCAGCGGGCGATTGACCTGCTCAATCAGGTCGGCATCCCCGATCCGGCATCGCGACTGGACGTTTACCCGCACCAGCTTTCCGGCGGGATGAGCCAGCGCGTGATGATCGCGATGGCGATTGCCTGTCGTCCGAAGCTGCTTATCGCCGATGAACCGACAACGGCGCTGGACGTGACTATCCAGGCGCAGATCATCGAGCTGCTGCTGGAACTCCAGCAAAAAGAGAACATGGCGCTGATCCTGATCACCCATGACCTGGCGCTGGTGGCGGAAGCCGCGCATAAAATCATCGTGATGTACGCAGGCCAGGTGGTGGAAGCCGGTGATGCGCGGGATATTTTCCGTGCGCCGCGCCATCCGTACACGCAGGCGCTGCTGCGCGCCCTGCCGGAATTCGCGCAGGATAAAGCACGGCTGGCCTCGCTGCCGGGTGTGGTTCCCGGTAAATATGACCGCCCGAACGGCTGTCTGCTGAACCCGCGTTGCCCCTACGCCACCGACAAATGCCGCAGCGTAGAACCCGATTTGAATACCGTTGACCACGGTCGTCAGTCGAAATGCCATTACCCACTCGATGATGCCGGGAGGCCTAACTATGAGTACGCTTGAGGCCACCACGCAACCGCTGTTGCTGGCTATTGATTTAAAGAAACACTATCCGGTGAAAAAAGGGCTGTTCGCCCAGGAGCGGCTGGTGAAAGCGCTCGATGGCGTCTCTTTCAGCCTGGAGCGTGGCAAAACGCTGGCGGTAGTGGGCGAATCCGGCTGTGGTAAATCCACGCTGGGCCGCCTGCTCACCATGATTGAAACGCCGACTGGCGGCGAACTCTATTATCAGGGCCAGGATCTGCTCAAGCACGATCCGCAGGCGCAGAAACTGCGTCGCCAGAAAATCCAGATTGTATTCCAGAACCCGTACGGTTCACTTAACCCGCGTAAGAAAGTGGGGCAAATCCTTGAAGAACCTCTGTTAATCAACAGCGATCTCAGCAAGGAGGCCCGTCGCGAAAAAGCGCTGGCGATGATGGCGAAAGTCGGCCTGAAAACCGAGCATTACGACCGTTATCCGCACATGTTTTCCGGTGGTCAGCGCCAGCGTATCGCTATTGCCCGTGGGCTAATGCTTGACCCGGATGTGGTTATTGCTGACGAACCGGTTTCCGCGCTGGATGTGTCGGTACGCGCCCAGGTACTGAACCTGATGATGGATTTGCAGCAGGATTTGGGGCTGTCCTATGTGTTCATCTCTCACGATTTGTCGGTGGTGGAACACATCGCCGATGAAGTGATGGTGATGTACCTTGGCCGCTGCGTGGAGAAGGGCACCAAAGACGAGATTTTCAATAATCCGCGTCATCCGTACACCCAGGCGCTACTCTCCGCGACGCCGCGCCTGAATCCGGACGACCGCCGCGAGCGCATTAAACTCACCGGCGAGCTGCCGAGCCCGCTTAATCCGCCGCCGGGCTGCGCATTTAACGCGCGCTGCCGCCGCCGCTTCGGTCCCTGCACCCAGTTGCAGCCGCAGTTGAAATCCTACGGCGGGCAGTTAGTCGCCTGCTTCGCGGTGGACCAGGACGAGAACGGAGAAAAGCCGCTGCCGTAAGGTAACGGACCGTGAACAAACCGGGGCTATTGCTCCGGTTTTTTTATGGACAAATAACGCTGATATGACGCGTTTAACGGTCATGTCTGAGCGTTTAACTAAATGGAAAAAAGCTGTTTTTCTGATCTACTTCCTTTTGGTTGTTTATTATTTGCGCTGTAAAGGCGAAGTCGCAATGGAAAGGTTCCTCTCTGAACGAAGAGCCTGATTACGTGCGTCCTGTTAAGTCATGACGCTGCTGGTATTACACCATCAGCAAACGGCACCACAGCAAAAACCGGTGACCGGGCTGTTATCTGAATTAGCCCCGGTGCGGGTGATGGACAGTAAAGCGCTGCGCTATGTACGTATTGAGGTCGGGTTAATGATAAAGGGCGGCGAAGGCGGCAAGGCCGTTTATTAATCGTCCTTACGCTGATGAAAACGTCATCATTATGTTTATAATGTACGGAGAATATCCGTACATTACTGTAAGCGACATGACATGAACACGATTAAAAAAGAGCGCTTTGACTTCCGGCTGGATGAGAAACTTAAACAGGAACTAGAAGAGGCTGCCGGTCTGCTCTCAGTACCCCTTTCGGTTTTTGTGACCGAAGCCATTCGCGAAAGAGCGGCAAGGGTAATCAATGAGCATCGCCGTCTGCAGGTAGATGAACAAGCGTGGGATATGATCCATTCGCTTCTGGAAAATCCACCTGAACCCACCGAACGGCTGAAATCTATTGCGGCCCGTTTTGATGATGAAGAGACATGGAAGTGGCAGAAAAAATAACGCTCAGGATCGAGCCATTTGATCTCAATAAAACCTACCGGTATGAAGATTTTTGCTGTGGTGTCACTCAGTTAGACACTTTTCTAAAACAGCAAATGCCCATTCAGCAGGCGCGGCGAATATTGCGCTGCTATGTTCTTGTTACTAATGAAACCGTACCGGAAATTCTGGGTTTTTATACCCTTTCCGGTGCCTCATATGAAAGGACGCATCTCTCTGCCAGCCAGCAGCGAAAACTGCCTTATAAAAATCTGCCCTGCGTTTTGCTGGGCAGGCTGGCGATTGATCAACGGGCGCAGGGCTATGGGTTTGGAGAAAAACTTATTTTTGATGCGATTAAACGAACCTGGCTTACGGCGGGCGTAGTCGGCATCCACGCGTTATTTGTCGAAGCTAAAGATGACAAGGCGGTGGAATTCTATCGCTCGTTGGGGTTCATTATTTCCCGGCAGGATACGCGGACAATGTTTTTCCCGTGTAGCCAGTTTGAAAAACTTTCCTTATCTGTCACGTAATCAAAAGTGTTTATTACAAAAACGCCAGCGTATCGCTGGCGTTTTTGGTTACCGTCCCTCTACAGCGTCACCGGGGTAGTGTGGCTGAGCGGCGTGGGGATCAGCGGCAGCTTTAGCGCGGGGGCGGGCAGCAGGTTATCGTTAATTCCCTGATTCACATCGACATAAGAAATGCCGCCATTGGAATTATGATGAACGGTGAGCACCCGCCCTTTATTAAGCTCCGTTACCAGTTCAGGCGTAATATGGAAACTGTCTGCCAGTTCCGTCGTCGCCAGCGCCGGGCGGCGTTTACGGCGTTCCACGCGAAAGCGGAACTGATTGTACTTGGCCCACATAATCAGGATCAGCCCGTTAACCAGGGCGATAATGAAATAGAGTGCCAGCGTGACCAGCGTTGATTCAAACGGTCGCGGCCCTAAAAAGGCGTTTTCCGTCAGCGCTTTTATCAGCCCCAGATAAATCAAATAACCGAATCCCAGCCAGGCGACCAGCGTAAGAACCAAATCGATAAACTTCGGCAACAGGCGTTGTTCGGTAAAAATTAATGGATGTTCCACGTTTATATCCTCCCAATACCGCGGTCAGGACTTACCCAGCGCGCGCGGGCGCGCTGGCGTTTCAGCATGACTTTCGGGAATGCGACAAGGGTGGTGAACAAACTCAGCATCCAGTACACCACCGGGAACCAGATTACCCAGAATAACGAACCGGCGATGCCATTCTCATAGCGTCGTTCAATCAGCAAACTCACCAGGAACTGCACCAGGCAGACCACGCCCAGCATCAGGCCGGTAAAAGCGGGCGGGAAGAGGCTATGGATTTTCAAATCCGGCGGCATCGGGATGATAAAGCCCAGCAAAAACAGCACCACGCTCATGGCATAGGCAAACGCCCAGGTGGTGGACAGGGTAAATTCCCAGTACAACGGCCACATACGGCGGTATTCCCATGCCGCGAGGCGGCGCATATTCACCAGGAAAACTTCCGCGCCGCCCTGCGCCCAGCGCAGACGCTGCTTCCACAGTCCTTTTAAGGTTTCCGGCATTAATATCCAGCACAGCGCGCGCGGTTCAAAGAATATTGACCAGTGGCGAAGCTGCAATTTCCAGCTGATATCAATGTCCTCGGTGATCATATCCGGGCTCCAGTAGCCCACTTCCGCCAGCGCGCTGCGGCGGAAAGCGGCGATCACGCCGGAGACGGTAAAGACCTGGCCGTAAATTCGCTGGGTACGCTTAATCAGACCGATAATGGAGGAGAATTCGCCTACCTGTACCCGGCCAATCAGCGTCGAGCGGGTGCGGATGCGCGGGTTGCCGGTCACTGCGCCGACACGCGGAAACTGCAACAGCGGCGCGACCAGATAGGCGGCGGTGTCGCGATCCAGCAGCGCATCGCCGTCGATACACACCAGGAAGTCGCTGCGAGCGGCAGCGGCACCGGTTTTCAGCGCCACGGCCTTGCCCTGGTTTTCCGCCAGATGGATCACGCGCAGCCGTGGATATTCCACAGCCAGCTGATCCAGCACCTCTGCGGTGTTATCCGAAGAACCGTCATTAATGGCGATAACTTCGATATTTTCATAGCGCTGCGCCATCGCGGCCTGCACGGTTTCCCGCGCGTTTAATCCTTCGTTATAGCAAGGGATTAAAATGGAAATCAGCGGATTGCCTTCCAGCACGGGCGGCGGCACCTCTTTTCCCCATGGCCATTTCCGCTCCCGGTAATACCAGAAGTAGATCCCGCCGGTGATCCAGATGGCGGACATAAACAGTGGCCAGAAGAACACGAAGTTCAGCATCATGTCGCCGGTAAAGACCACCGCTACACCGAGTGGGATCCCGAATACCAGGCAGAGAACGAGAAATGCAATTATGCGATCAATCATTTTTCGGATACCAGTAAGAAGAGAATGCCGGTCTGACTTGCGACATCTCTGGCTTATCGTTAATGAAATCATCAGGGTAGTAGCCAAAATGTTTGGCGCCGCTCATCTGGAGCTGCTTCATCCATTCGGCTAACTGCGCACCGCTGATTTCCGAGTGATTCTCATCCTTGGTCCAGTCCCTGGCCTGAAGTTCAAACACCGTCTTGTTGAGGGCATTCGGGTTTTTTGCGACCGTACGCACCAGCTTATCCAGCCAGGCATTACTTTCATTTAACGGCACGCCTTCCATGAGCGGCATTGCCATTGGCGCGACCCAGTCGTAGGTCGACAGGAAATCGTTCATGTTTTGCGCGAACCAGGCTTCGCTTTCCGGTTCCAGAACCGGCATGGCGTAGATGTTGCGCGAGGTTTTGACAAACGGGCCGCGGATATCGCGCACCGCGTCGGTCAGCGAACGGGTGAAATCGATCAGATAGCGGCTCTTATAGCGCGTCCAGCGCTGGAAAGTTTCCGGGTTGCTGCGAATATCGCCGATGGTGCCGTTGAAACCGGCCTCGTGATAAGCGTCCATGGCAACCGGGCTGGCGTCTTCAAAGTCCGTCAACATGGCGTCGTCATGAAACAGGATGCCGCGGAACATCGAATAGCGCGCCAAATCCTGGTAAAGCTGGGTGATCTGCTGACGAGCCTGTGGGCTCCAGGGCGAGACCCGCTGATAATGCTCGCGGCTTGCGCCGATGCGGTTGGTTTTCGGATCCCAGGCTTCGACGCGCGGGATGGACGGGGCCAAATCCACCGCCATTACCGGCATCCAGGCATACACCGTGACACCAGCGCGGGTTGAGAGTTGCCAGGCCATATAGTTAAACAGGTCTTCACGCACCGGCAGCACGCTGTTGTGGAAATAAACCGATTTCACCGTGCCGTCGCCCGTGGGATCGGCAAACGCCTGTAAATAGACATGGGTGATTTTCATGTCGAACACGCGCTGGATCAGCTTGTCGATATTGGCCTTCTGCTGAACGGGGTTTTCGTCATACACGTAATCCAGATCCACATGCATAACGCGTTTCGGCGAGACTTCCTGTACCTGATTCAGGGTAGTGGCGAATTCGCGAATATTCGGGTTGCCGGAGATCAACACGCGAGGAATGCTGGACAAATCGCGGGTATTCGCCAGGCCATCCTGAAGGGTAAACGCCAACTGGTAGCCATGTTTTTTCGCAATGGCGAGTGAGGTTCCGCTGGAGGCACCATAAGGCCATACCCAGGCGCGCGGCGCTTTACCGGTGACTTCTTTCAGCTTATTGGTAATACGCACCACATCGTTTTCGATGCGTTGGGTAAACTGCGCGTCGGTTTCATACTGGCCGGTGTTTTTGTCATACAACCGGTTTGCGACAGCGGGTAACTGGCTGCCCTGGGGGTTAGCCTGGCTGCCGTAGTGGGAGTTCCAGGTATGGGAGCCAATTTCCACCAGCGGCGACTTGCTTAATTCGCGCACCATATCCCAGGTGGCGAACTTATTACGTGCCGTCATTAGGCCGCCGAAATCCACTTTTTGATCCGGCGGTGCATCGACCCAGCTTCCCACGGGCGCCCACAGTGCCGGCCATTTATACGCCTGCAACAGTGGCCAGACGCGATCGTAGAAGCTGCGGTATCCGTCATCAAACGTCAGCAGCACCGCTTTCGCAGGCAACGGGCGCACGCCGTTGTGGGCATCGATAATTTGCTGGACGCTCACCGGGTGATACCCGTGATCGCGCAGCCAGGCGAACTGATCGTTCAGCGCGCTGGTGCGTACCGCAAGGTAACGCTGGTCGGCGGCGTCATCTTCGACGTCATGGTAGCCCAACACCAGGAAGCTGTCCGCCGGCCAGGGACGGTTCGCCTCCAGTTGCGGACGCTGATCCGGAGGGAGAAAGCGAGGCTTCTGCGCATTTCCACAGGCGGTGATCAGTAGCCAGGACGCCACTAACAGTGCGATACGGAACACATGTTTCAGCATGAATAATCCTTAAAACCGTAAATTCATATCAAAAGCGACGCCAAGATTTTGTTCACGTTTACCGTCGTAGGGACGTTTGTCCCAGGTCAACATGACGCCCGCGTCGAAGACATTGTTAAGTTGAAGCCGTTGCCCGTATCCGACCTGGGTTATCAAACCCGTGTCGTAGTTTTTCTGCCAGTAAGCGCCCACGCCTGCCTCAAGCTGCTGGCTCCAGACCGTTTCGTAATTGCGGTACATAACATGTTCCGCCATGACCGCTGGGGTCAGAGAGGCATCCCGTTTCGGGTTGTAGTAAGACGCGTTTTCTTTGCTGTTTACGCTGCCGGACAAACTCGGGGTGAAATCGAGTGTGAAGTTAGGGCGGGTGAACATGCGTTCTTTACCGCTCAGGGCGTACTCCACCCGGTTGTTGCCATCGGAGAACCAGCTCGGCGCGACGCTGAGTTGATATTCACGGCGTTCATTTTGATACCAGCGAATAAAGGCGTTGCCGCCGTTGGCCGTAACGCCATTACGCATGGCACGCAGCGGCGTATTTTGCGAAAGGCGTTCAGCGGAGCCGCCGACGCGCCAGTTATCGTTAAAGTCGTGCCAGCCGGAAAGCCGGGCGCCTAACTTGTTTTCGCCGTTAAAGTTGCGATTCGACAGCGCGGTCTCAATCAAGTAATCGCGGGCGCGCCATTCAACGCCGCCCAGTGCATCGCGGGTGATCCCTTTGCCTTCTTCAAATTCGCTGTTTGCGTAATTGAACCCGGCGAACAGCCGCCAGTTATCGCCCATCGGCGGGCCATAGAGGGCAGAGTTGAGGGTGAAATCGTGGCTACCGCTCACCGGGCTGTCGGAATTGATGCCCTGGGTGCCGCTGATGCGCAGTTCCGATTTATGATGCACCTCGCGTACGCGATCGAGACGCTGGGTGGCCGGGTCTTCAGGACTACGGGCGACCACATCATCGGTTAGCAAGTCCATTTGCCGCCATTCCTGCAGATCCTGCGCGACATACGCCTGCTGACGTTCCAGCTCCAGGTTGGCGGGCTCCAGTGCTTCAGCGATTTTCAGCTCGCGTTCGGCGGCGCGGGGCAGACCGCGCGCGTCCAGCACGGACGCATAATTAATGAGCAGCTCCTGGTTGCCCGGCGCGCTACGGGCCAGGTTATGGCTCAGTTTCTCGGCGGCGGCCAGATCGTTGGTCATCACTTCGTACTGCACTAACAGCATACGGCCCAACAGCCATTTATCGTTTGGCCCAGGCGTCGGGGAACCATAAAAGTGCCGTTGATACGGGCTTTTCTGGAGGATTTGCCCCACTTCCCGCTGGGCTAAATCATAGTTCTCGCTTTCCATGTAGGCGTAGAACAGATCTTGCTCATCGTCCATCGGCAGGTTGACGGGATCGGTTGCGCTGAAAATCTCACTAAAGATTTTTTGCGCTTGCTGCGGTTTACGGTCGGCAAGATAGGCGGAAGCCGCCCAGCGACGCGCATAATCCGGTACCGGTTTGCCATCGGCCTGCAAGGATTCATATTCAGCGATCGCGTCGCTAAAACGGTTTCGGCTCAGCAAGGCGCCAATGCGGTCAATCCGCGCACGGCGATATTCCGGGGCAGCCGCAGGGTCGTCTTTCCATTTGTTCAGCAGGACGTCATAACGGGCAAGGGCTTTATCCGCCACCACAAAACGTTCGTTTTCACTGCGCGCAGACGTAAAGGACATGCGCACCAGCTCGGCGGCAGCGTCGGCTTCCAGCGCGCGTTCGAACTGCGGCGAAATGGCGGCGGACTGCGAAAGGGTGAGCGCCGGGCCGGAGATACGGTTAGCAGACAACGTGCCCAGCAGCGATTTTTCCAGCTCGGCATTGCTGGGCTCCATCCCTTCGGCACGGGTAGTGGCAAACAGCGTGTCCCAGCTTTTTCCCTGAGAACGGTACACATAGGCCAGCAGTTGATAATGTTTGGCGCTGGGTTCGGCGACCAGCATCGCTTCGGCTTCCTGCAGGGCGCGATAATTTTGCTTCGCGTCCGCCAGCGTCATCACCCAACCGACGCGCAGGTCGTCATTATTCGGCTCGGCCTGGCGCGCCTGCTCCCACAAACTCAGTGCAGTATTCCACTGTTTTTGGTTACGGTATGCGCGAGCGGCGGCGGCCACGCCCCGGGTGGGGATGTCCATGCGGGTGTGATAGCGCTGCCAGACGCGGGAAACTTCCGCGTCGTTTCCGGCCCACCCGGCAACCTGCAACCAGTCTGCGACCTGATTGGCGTTTAGCTCGTTTTGCTGTTCCTGCGTTTGCAGATAATCAAGCAGGCCGCGCGTGTTGCCCTCGCGCGCCTGGATGATCAGTTGGTCATATTGGGTATCCGTGGCGTGTGCAATTAATGGAAAAAATAACCATAAACCCAGGGCGCAGGACGCCCGTAAACCTTGCCTGAAGGCAATTTTTTTATATTGCTGTGCGGTACGCATAACACCCCTTATACTTTTTATTTCTGCCCGAGACGGTCAAATCTACACATTGCTTATTGCAATATGTACAAAACAAAGTCGGAGAAGGGCTGAGTTTCCCCAGTTTTTTAAATAAAACTCATACGAAAGGCTTATTGACCCTCTGGTCAGAGATATTTGCACCCATCCCTGCGGCAAGAATGAAAACGCGAAAATTATAACAAGCGAATGTAAGGTGTCCAGATTATTTACAGGTTAAAAACTGTTCTTTAACACAACCTCAGGGATTATAGTCAATGTTTTCGGGGTCAACAGTCTGTTTAAAAAATAACACCCTCATAAAATCTAATTAAAAACAGTAAGTTGTCATTATTGCGCTTTAAGTTAAATGAATAATTTATTATTGAGATTAATCGCAGGCTAGCCAAAATGGTGCTGCCTCTTGCGTGCCTGAAGAAAGGGTTTGCGCAGGGTTCTCCTCACTTTCTCGCTATTTGAGCCACTCAGGGTGCGTCCGTGGATATCTCAACGAGGGCTTTTAACCCGCAGAAGTAGCATTATTTTGCGCTCTGGTTACGGCGCGTACTGAAAAGTACGGGTGCGTAGTTATTCATGTTTTTTTATTAACTTTTCCGCGAACTAAAACGAATAATATACAGGGTGAAATTTATTAATTCTTCGTATTGCATAATTTCAAAAACAGGCTACCCACTATTTTTATCACAAACACTTTTATTTACCGTCTTTTATAAAAATTACGCCGCAGGAAAAAAGGATATTCTGCTGCCCCTGGTTACAGCTTCATTGCCGCCGCTTTGTCGCCCGTTATTTCACCCACGTTATCGCCTGGCATGCAGTGCATAACGACTATACTCTTCGCCATGGGATGACACCTGGCGCAGAGCGTTATTGTGTGTGAAGGTGGGTTTACGCACCGGACAGCGCGGGAAGCAGGAAAGGCCAGCGCAGCGGCCGACGCTTCATACGACTGGATATAAGGAATAATCTTTAATGCCCCGGCAGGCCTGATTAAAACCCCCCACAATGCAGTATACTCTGCCCGCGCAGGATAATGCTGAGAGTATCCTGCGAATAGCCGTATCTTTGGAGAAAGAGCTTGCGAGTCAGTCGTTCGTTAACGATAAAACAGATGGCGATGGTTTCAGTCGTCGCTGTGGTTTTTATTTTCGTTTTTTTTGTGATTTTGCTTTTCCACTTTGCACAGCAAAATCGTTATAACACTGCGATGCAGATGGAAAGCATCGCCCGTTCAGTGCGTCTGCCGCTTTCTGCCGCGGTATTGAAAGCCGATATCCCACAGGCCGAGGCTATCCTTCAGCAAATCAAACCGGCAGGCATCATCAGCCGTGCAGATGTGGTGTTACCCAATCAGTTCCAGGCACTGCGGGTGAGTTTTACCCCGGAAAGGCCTATCCCGGTGATGATTGCGCGTATCTTCGAAATCCCGGTACAAATCTCGTTGCCGCTCTATTCGCTGGAACGTCCCGCGAACCCGCAGCCTTTGGCCTATCTGGTGCTGCAGGCCGACTCCTGGCGAATGTACAAATTTATCATCAGCGCCATTTCTACCCTGGTGACATCGTGGCTGCTGCTTTCGCTGATGCTGTCGGTGGCCATTACCTGGTGCATTAACCGGCTGATGGTGCGCCCGCTGCGAAAACTGGCGCGTGAGTTAAATCATCTGGACGCCCAGGACGTGCTCGGTCATCAACTCATGCTGCCGCGTCTGCATCATGACGATGAAATTGCGATGCTGGTACGCAGCTATAACCGCAATCAGCAAACGCTGCTGCGCCAGCATGAAGAAATGACCTCCCTGGCGACACGTTTCCCGTCAACGGATCTGCCTAACAAACCGCTGCTGATGGCCCTGCTGGATCAATCCACCAGCGACAGCCGACCGCTGGCGTTAATTGTGGTGGCCTGTGAAACCTTGCAGGATGTGGCTGGCGTATTAAATGAAGAACAGCGTGAAGTGCTGCTGTTAACCCTGGTGAGCAAAATTAAAGCGACGCTGCCGCAGAGTGCGATACTGGCCCAGGTCAGCCATTATGATTTCGCGATTATCGCCCCGGGCGTTAAAGAGCCGTGGCATGCCATCACTCTGGCGCAGCGTCTGCAAAAAGAGCTGGGTGAAAAGCTGCCGATCAATGGCATTCAGTTGCGTCCTACCGCCAGCTTCGGTATCGCCATGTTTTATGGCGGGCTGAGTGCGGAACAGCTCTATCGCCGTGCCATCTCCGCCGCGTTCAGTGCCCGCCGTAAAGGCAAGAACCAGATCCAGTTTTTCGATCCGGTGCAGATGGCGCAGGCGCAAAAACGCCTCACGGAAGAGAGCGACATTATTACCGCGCTGGACAGCGACCAGTTCGCCATCTGGCTGCAACCGCAGGTCGATCTGCACAGCGGCCAACTGGTGAGCGCCGAGGTTCTGTTGCGCCAGAAACAGCCGGACGGCACCTGGGCGTTGCCGGAAGATTTGATCGACCGTATCGAAGCCTGCGGGCTGATGGTCACCGTGGGTCACTGGATCATGGAAGAGTCCTGCCGGTTGCTGGCGGCGTGGCAGTCGCGCGACATTACGCTACCGCTGTCGGTTAATCTTTCCGCCCTGCAACTGCTGCATCACAATATGATGAATGACGTGCTGGAACTGCTGTCGCGTTATCATATCAAGCCGGGCACCCTGATTCTGGAAGTGACGGAGAGCCGACGGATAGACAACCCGGATGCGGCGGTTAATATCCTGCGTCCTTTACGCCAGGCCGGTGTGCGCATTGCGTTGGATGATTTTGGGATGGGCTACGCCAGTTTGCGTCATTTACATCATATGAAATCCGTGCCGGTGGACGTGTTAAAAATCGATAAGAACTTTGTCGATGGGATCCCGGAAGATAACAGCATGGTGTCCGCCATTATCGCGATGGCGAAAAGCCTGGAGCTGGAGGTGATTGCCGAAGGGGTCGAGAACGAGGCTCAGCGACAGTGGCTGGCAGAGGCGGGTGTCGTGGTGGCGCAGGGATATCTTTTCGGCAAACCGGTAACGCCCGATGAATTTGAAAAAAACTGGTTAGCTACCCCGAAAGAATAAGGTTTTAACGTAGCGTATGGACATGGGCTGGTGCGAGTCAGCTCATGTTTTTTAACATTTCAGTTTCATTTTTGATGCATTGTTATATCTGCTCTGTTTGGCGGGTGTTATTTTTAGCGCCACAGTCTGCAAAAAGACCCCAGGCTTTCTGTGGAATTTTCTCGCAAGGACACCCTATGAAAATCTCATTATTCAAAAGTCTTTATTTCCAGGTTCTGGCCGCCATCGCGATCGGGATTTTACTCGGCCATTACTACCCTGAACTCGGCGCGCAAATGAAGCCGCTCGGCGATGCGTTCGTTAAGCTCATCAAAATGGTTATCGCCCCGGTAATCTTTTGTACGGTCGTGACCGGCATCGCGGGGATGGAAAGCATGAAAGCGGTGGGCCGCACGGGTGCCGTCGCATTGCTCTACTTTGAAATCGTTTCTACGCTGGCATTGATTATCGGCCTGGTGATCGTCAACGTTGTGCAGCCTGGCGCAGGGATGAACGTCGACCCGGCGACCCTCGATGCCAAAGCGGTGGCGGTATACGCCCAGCAGGCTGAGCAGCAGGGGATTGTGGCGTTCTTAATGGACGTGATCCCGAACAGCGTGATTGGCGCGTTCGCCAGCGGCAACATTCTTCAGGTTCTGCTGTTTGCGGTCATGTTTGGTTTTGCCCTGCATCGCCTCGGCAGCAAAGGCCAGCTGATTTTCAACGTGATTGAAAGCTTCTCGCAGGTCATCTTCGGCATCATCAACATGATCATGCGCCTGGCGCCCATCGGTGCATTCGGCGCGATGGCGTTTACCATCGGTAAATATGGTGTGGGGACGCTGGTGCAGCTCGGCCAGCTGATCATTTGCTTCTACGTGACCTGTATCCTGTTTGTGGTGCTGGTGCTGGGTTCGATTGCCCGCGCCACCGGGTTTAGCATTTTCAAGTTCATTCGCTATATCCGTGAAGAACTGCTGATCGTACTCGGCACCTCGTCGTCTGAATCGGCGCTGCCGCGTATGCTGGATAAGATGGAAAAACTCGGCTGCCGTAAATCGGTGGTGGGGCTGGTGATCCCAACGGGATATTCGTTTAACCTGGACGGCACCTCGATATACCTGACCATGGCGGCGGTGTTCATCGCCCAGGCGACCAACAGCCATATGGATATTTTCCATCAAATCACCTTGCTGGTGGTGCTGCTGCTCTCCTCTAAAGGTGCCGCTGGCGTCACCGGCAGTGGATTTATCGTGCTGGCGGCGACCATTTCCGCGGTAGGACACTTACCGGTGGCGGGCCTGGCGCTGATCCTCGGCATCGACCGCTTTATGTCTGAAGCGCGTGCGTTAACCAACCTGGTTGGTAACGGTGTGGCCACGGTTGTGGTGGCAAAATGGGTCAAAGAACTGGACCAGAAAAAGCTCCATGACACCCTGAACAACAAGACCGGTAACGAAACGAAACAACAATTATCCTCTTGATATCACTCATTTGCCCGCGGCGACTTGCCCTGGCCGCGGGCTCCTGCGCATAATTGACCCTAATTTTTTTTCTTTAGCGTGACGTTTTTGTGTTTACGCGGTCAAACGCTGTAGCAAAACGTTACCTTAGGTGGTTCATGTAAAAAGGACGGGCCGCCTTTGCTTGTTTTTAACCAGGAATGTTGATCAGGGGTTCACATGCAGGGCACATTTACTCGAGTTTTCACCGGCGGCTTATTGTTGGCTATCGCCGGTAACGTGCAGGCAGAAGCGCTCCAGCCGGACCCGGCATGGCAACAGGGCACTCTTTCAAACGGTTTTCAGTGGCAGGTGCTTTCCACACCGCAGCGTCCCAGTGACCGCATCGAAATCCGTTTATTAATCAACACCGGTTCACTCACCGAAAGCACTCAACAAACCGGTTATAGTCATTTTTTGCCCCGGGTTGCGCTGACGCAAAGCGGCAGTTTACAACCAGTTCAGGCGCGCTCTATGTGGCAACAAAGCGTCGATCCCAAACGTCCTATGCCGCCTGCCATCGTTTCTTATGATTTCACGCAATACAATCTCAGCCTCCCAAACAGCCGTAATGACCTGTTAAAAGAGTCATTAACCTGGCTGGCGGATGCCGCAGGCAACCTGACAATCACTCCCCAGACGGTCACCCACGCGCTGCAAACCCAGGATATGGTGATGACGGCGCCGGTCGATACCAAAGAAGGCAGCTGGCGCTATCGTCTGAAAGGGTCGACTCTGTTAGGGCACGATCCTTCCGATGCGCCGAAACAGCCAGTGGATGCTGAGCAGCTAAAAGCGTTTTACCAGAAATGGTACACGCCGGACGCCATGACGCTGATCGTGGTCGGCAATATCGACAGCCGTGCGGTGGCGGAGCAAATCAATAAGTCCTTTGGCAGCCTGAAAGGCAAACGTGAAACACCCGCCCCGGTGCCGACACTTTCCCCGCTGCGTCATGACCCGGTCAGTATTATGACCACGGCGGTGCGTCAGGATCGTCTGGGCATCACCTGGGACACGGCATGGCAGCCGATCCGCGAATCCGGTTCGCTGTTGCGCTACTGGCGCGCGGATCTGGCTCGCGAAGCGCTGTTCTGGCATGTGCAGCAGTATTTAACCCGTAGCAACGTCAAGGACCTGAATCTGGGCTTTGACTGCCGGGTGTTATTCCAGCGTGCGCAGTGTGCGATCAACATTGAATCGCCGGGCAAGAAGCTGGACAGTAACCTGGGTCTGGTGGCGAAAGAGCTGGCAAACGTGCGTGATAAGGGCCTCTCGAAAGAGGAATTTGATGCGCTGATTGCCCGGAAACAGGGCGAACTGCAAAAGCTGTTCGCGACCTATGCGCGTACCGACACGGATGTGCTGATCAACCAACGATTGCGCACCCTGCAAAACCAGGTGGTGGACATCGCTCCCGAGCAGTATCAGAAGCTGCGCCAGGATTTCCTGAGCGGCCTGACGGTCGAGCAGCTTAATCAGGATCTGCGTCAGCAACTGTCGCACGAGATGGCGTTAATTCTGCTGCAGCCTAAAGGTGAACCAGAGTTTGATATGAAGGTGCTGAAGACGACCTGGGACGGGATTATGCAGCCTGATGCCCCTGTCGAAGAGGCTCCCGCGGAAGCTGAGGCCAGCGCGCCAGCAGCTCAGTAATAATGAAAACGCCCGGCTCGGAAAAGAGCCGGGCGTAACGTTACTTTTTCATCTGCGACAAAATCACCTGGCACTGGTTCTCTTCGCCTTCTGACGGCGAGATTAACGCCAGCAACGCGGCGGCAGGCGTGACCAGCGTCGCCAGCGCGGCGGCGACCGCGCCACGGGCAATCAGCGGCCCCGGCTTCACGCCGTAGTCCGGGTTCTTAAAGGTCCCACGCACGTAAAGCGGCGAGCGCAGCGTCACGATACGCACGCCTTTACTCTCCGGGTTAATGGTCAAATCAAGCTGTTCAGACGCAAAGCTGGCTGTACCCGTCACATTGACCACCGCGTTTTCGGTATCAAAGGCGAAAATCTGTGGCCGCGCCACGCCACGCCGGATATCCAGATTCGCCGCAGCGCAATTCACGCGAACCTCATCATCGCCAAAGATTTGCCCCACCAGAAAATTACCGACGTTGAGCCCCAGGATTTCCATGAGGTTTCGGCTGATCAACCCGTCATTCATCAGGAGCTTAAGATTCCCGTCGCTGCTGCCCAGCAGTGCGGCAATGGAGTTCCCGTTGCCTCGCAACTGCGCATCCCCGTTCAGTTCACCCAGGGTTTTCTGCATCAGCTCCACGTCGGGCATCAGCTGTTTAAGCTTCAGACGGCGCGCCTGAATATCCGCTTCACCGCGCATCGGCTTAGTTTTGCCGTCGAGGTGAATATTGGACGCGATGGTACCGCCCGCCATACCGAACTTGAGCGGCTTAAGACGCAAGTCGCCGTTATTGAGCAGGATATGCGTCGACAGGTCGCTAAGGGGCAGCGTTGCGCTGTGTTCGATGCGCCGTCCTTTGAACCGCACATCCGCATCCATGGTGTCCCATTTCTCCGTCTCAAACTTATCGTAAGGCAGGACTTTGTCAGCGGGTTGAACGGGTTTCTCACCTTTTTTCTGTTCTGACTCACGACTTTTCTCCGCGCCTTTACCGGAATCCACGCCGATCAGCGGGCCGAGGTCAGCAAGTCGCAGCTGGCGTGATTCCAGATCGCCTTCCAGTTTCGGACGCGGTTTGCGCTGGCTGTACGTCAGGGAGCCGTGAATATCGCTGTCGCCAATGCGTCCACGGAAGCCGCGATAATCATAAACTGAGCCTTTTTCGGCATCGATTTTAGCGACCAGCCGCCCGTCGGTTTCAAACGGCGGCGTATCCGGCAGCAGCACGCCAGTCAGCTCATAGAGTTCGCCTAACGAGTCGCCGCTGAATTTTAACTGGAGATCAACGCCGCCCATTTTCATGGGATCGTTGACGGTGCCCTGAAACGCGACGCGGGTATTACCCGAACGCACATCCGCCTGCACCGGGAACGGCGTTCCTTCACTGCGCAGCGCCAGCATGCCGCCGATTTTCCCGCTTCCCTGAACGTTTTGCTGGTTATAACGGCCCTTCATTTTTAAACCAAACACGTAATCGCCCGGTTGCTTATCGCCATCTTTGGCTTTTTGGCCGCTGACTTCGCTGTAAGGCAGCGGTTTGCCCAGTGGGTCGACCAGAATCTCCACATCGGCGCGGGACAGGCTGTCATCAATGGCGATTCGCCCTTCGTCGAACAGAATGTTATCGAGACGGAATGACCAGGAAGAGGGCTGCGCAGACTCATCTTCGCTATCGCTTTTCGCCATATCGAAGGTCCAGTTATTGGTTTTTTCATTAATGCGGATCAGCCTGGCGTCGGGTTTCACCAGCTTAATCCAGGGCAGATAAACGGTCCTGGACAGCAGCGCCAGCGGAGCCAGGGTGGCTTCAACGCGCGGCAAATGCACCATTGTCACGGCAGGGATATCGGGAGGGTTGCCGAGAATAATATCGTTGGCATAAACGTGGGGCCACGGGACCCAGCTTCGCCAGCCCGGCTCATCGCGGTTACGCGCCCAGGCGACACTCAAATCACCCCGAATAGCAAATGGACGATTCAGTTCGGTAGAAACTTTTTGGTTGATGGTCGGCTTCAGCCGGTTCCAGTCAAATGTTGCAATCACAATGACCACAACCACAACCAACAATAAAAAAATGCCTGCTATCCAGCTTATGATCTTTCCGGTTCGCGTCATGCCCACCTCTGTCTGGTTATCTTTTTAATAAAGATAGACGAGCACAGAGAAAGGGCATTAGCGCAGCAGCATTTCCACCTCGTCGAGGGTGCTGAAACAGACCGGGCGGGACAGATAATAACCTTGTGCTGCTAACGCGGGCGAGCCCTGCACATCCTGCCACTCTTCAATGGTTTCCACGCCTTCGACAATCACGCCGTTGCAATAGCGGTTCATCAGTTGCAGCAGTTGGGTAAACAGGTTGCGGCCTTCAGGTGTGGTGCGCAGCATGGTAAACAGTTCGCGCGCCACTTTGATGTAGTCGTAACGCACTTCGCTTAACGCGGAAAAGTTGGCCATGCCGGTGCCGAAATCATCCAGCCACAGCGGGCCAAACTCGCTCATGCCGGCCAGGTTCGAATCTTCCGGCAGCCGGATATGCTCTACCAGTTCGAAGCGCACCCAGGGCAGGGTGTTAACCAGGGCCAAAATGTCCTCACGCTCGCGCATCGCGATCAGCGTGGGGCCATCGACATTGACCGACGCCAGCACATCGTGACGCTGGAAGAAGCCTTCACGTTCTTTCAGCATGCACAGTTGTTCTTCAATAACGCTCAGACGCAAACGGATGGGAATGGCAGAGAAGTAACGATCGGGTGCAATGCGCCGCTGGGGATCCGAGGGATGCGTTACCACCGTCAATAGCTCTACCGCCAACAGTTTGCCGTCGGTTTTGTAGATTGGCTGATAAGTATAAGCACGCTCACACTGCAACCAATATCGATGCTCTTCTAAATTTTCGATACTCGCGGCGGGCATTGTCAGCCGGTGAGTGACCTGCTTTAACTTCATCGTCATCGTCCTGTTAAACGGGGTGACATACCTGGACATTGGGATTATCGGCCCGGCGCCTGAGAACTTTATGTTCCGGGGATAACCATTTCTGGCAGTTTTTTGTGGATTTAGTTTCAGGATCACCATCTGGCTCAAAAAAATTATCGGAACATTGTTTTAAAATATTTGACGACTTTTCGTTCGCAGAACACACTAACGCACAATTTTGATAATCCGGGTTGGCCACTATGTCGTTGAAAAAGATTGCCGTCATTGGCGAATGCATGATTGAACTGTCGCAGAAAGGCGCGGATGTTCACCGCGGATTTGGCGGCGATACGCTGAATACTTCCGTCTATATCGCCCGTCAGGTTGATGCGCAGACGCTGGGCGTCCACTACGTGACCGCGCTCGGTCAGGACAGCTTCAGCCAGCAGATGCTGGAAGCCTGGCAGGCAGAACAGGTCCAGACAACGCTTATCCAGCGCATGGAAAACCGTCTGCCCGGCCTCTATTACATCGAAACCGACGACACCGGCGA
>OKCK01000061.1_pt1 | contig 52298 bp, 37 predicted proteins | sample 1614961 | NCBI WGS metagenome assembly OKCK01 (sample SAMN04436984, study PRJEB24849) | human gut metagenome | biome: human gut; feature: NICU; material: stool | host: Homo sapiens | place: USA: Saint Louis, MO | collected 2010-07-31
AGTAGCCCTATTTGGATTAATTATATTTAGAATTCGCTCCCCACAATGTTCTGTTACTACAGTTTTATACCATTTCAATGAATGAAATGAACGGATGTTGAATAGACTGTAAAGTACAGATGAACCTTGCGAAGTTAAAATATCAGAAATAGGTATAAGCTGATCTTGAAAAAATATAATTAGGCGCATATTATTTAGGGGCATTTTGTTACTGGTTAGAGTAATGATAGCGTTTGATTTCTAAAAATTCATATTAGGTTGGGATTATAATTATGACAGCAGTTTATGTTTTAGATGCGGGACATGGTGATTGCATACTTTTGGATTTTGAACATACGTTAATACTAATCGATTCTGGGCCTAAAACGTTTTTGATAAGAAGGAATGTTATAGAGAAGCTTAAAGATTTATTGAATGATAGAACAATTGATATTGCAATTGTTACACATAATGATGATGACCATATTGGCGGTTATGAGTATGTATTATCTTCAGGGATTAAAATTGAAAAGTTCATTTTTAATAGCCTCAGTATTTGTGGTGAACTTTTTAATGATCATGAACAACAGATTTCCTATAATCAAGATATCAGTTTGGATACCCTTATAAAGGATAAAACAGTTTCCTTGGAGGCATTAGTATTTGGTAATGAACCAGTCATTATTAATGATATAAAGCTTATTCCTTTAACACCGACTATTGATGCACTTCATCATATGCATGATGATTATATCAAAAAGAATCAACCCCAAATATCATCTGATGAAAAGGTGGAACCTACCTTATTAGAGTGTATTGAAGAAGTCGCTAATGGAACCGATAAATTCCTGCCTGATAGATCTATTACTAACAGAACCAGCTTATCTTTAATCATAGAGTATAATGGTTTTAGGGGATTGTTTTTAGGTGATGCATGGGCTACTGATGTCATTGAATCCTTCAGGTTAAACAAAATTGAACCAGGTTTTTGTGTCACAAAATTGTCACATCATGGGAGTGAAAAAAACACAAATAGCGAATTAATAAATATAATAGGTAAAACAGAATATATATTTTGTGCTGATAAAAGCAAGCATAATCACCCGAACAATAAAACTATCGCTCGGATATTATCCCTGTTTCAACAAGCAACATTTCATTTTAGTAGTGATAATGACAAAGTCAGAAGTATTTTCAGTGAGAACAATGTGTTAGGATGTCAAGTGTTATGCACTTATTCTTCTAATGGAGTTAATGTACGATACTATGAGTGTAGCTAATTGCATAAAGATCAAAGGGTTAGGATCTGAATCGACCGGGTATCTTTTTAAGGCAAGTTCCTGCGATGCAAGTTTTGTGATCTCATCGAAGCATGGTCTTTGCCATCAGAAGACAAGTTGCGAGCCATTTAAAGCGAAAATAGCAGGTTGTTGTAGGCAATGCCCAGTCCAACTCAGGTTAGAAAATATTTCATTAGAAAACTCTAAAATGAGCCTAGATGCCTTAAAAATCTTCAGTTTTCCTGATAAAGACTTGGCTATCACTCTTGTCGAAGGTTCTTCCAGTCATCCTTTACGCATCGGTAGTGACACTAATATTAGCTCAACACATTTTTATCTTAATGCATATAAACAAAATGATACAGAACCAGGGCGCATCATGCTCAACTTTCCTAATAAATCATCTGATGGACTTATATATTATAATATAGAATCTAACTCAACCCCTGATTTGGTTGAAAAGTCTAGAGGGTATAAAGGTGTTTCTGGTGCATTAGTTTTAGAATATCCAACTTCAGATTTCCCAATAGCACATGCGATTGTAATAGAAAATGGGAAAAATAATGATCTCGTTGCTGAATGTCTAAATGATATTGACCATGAGCAGCTTAATAAATTCTTCGACTGTATCGTTTTTCATAAACCTGCATGGACAATAAAATTAGATAATTCAATAGGGGGTTATGTCAAAGAAATTTTCAGGAAAAAAGTTACCGATGAATTAGAAATTGTCACTTACATACCTTCACATAAAGGATTTCCTCACTTTGACTTAAATCCAATTGCAAGATTTTTGCTTATTGAATTTAATCATATGCTAACTACCAATAAACTTTCTCTTTCTCAAAGTATGTATAGGGCCGGTAATTTATTAGCTAATGAGGATAAGTATGAACCTGCTAATAAGCTGCTGACAGGAAGATTAGTAGAAACATACCTTAATGCTCCTCATCTTTACTCAACTGGGCTGACGGACAAAAATTATCACCACATGCATTATATGATTAATCCCGATGGGAATTATGAATTAGCATTTTCAAATTATTGTGGCCACAATAATATAATTGACGGTTTAAATGATGAAATAGGGAAAGTAATTTCTAATTTTAATTTGTATGGTTTTAATCAGGAATTATTTTTAGAACGTTCATTTTTAAATCAAAAGCTTCCGGCATCAGAATGTGAAACACTATTTAAAGTTCTTTTTTCTGAGGATAAGTGTATTAGTACATTTTGCTTGGTCTTTACTGTTTCTTTGGAAGAATATAATAAAAATGAATTTGCTGCGGTAAATGACTATATTATCTCACTGGTTAATCAGGCATGTACTGGCATTGATGAAGATATCCTAAAGAATCTTTCCTTTGGCTTGAAATTAAATTTATTGGTCATGCCGAGTAATAAAATTAATGAATTATCGCTGGCTATTGTTAGGGAGTTAATTGGTGATGATCAGTCTTATTGAGTATTTATGTGATCGAATTAAAAGTAGCTATGAGTTTAATAATTACTATCATGGTCTCTTGGAACAGTTAGCTTATTCATTTTTCGAGAAGAACAGGCATGATTTTGTTTTTACAGCACAACACGAGAGACTTCTTCATTTTAGTCAGTTCTTATCTAATTCCAGCACTGAAAGCAATAGAGCTATCGCCTTGAAAGTAATTTCAGGAATAAATGAATTGTTCCCTCATAATAACTATACAAAGGCGATAACAAAATCTATTCTTACAAATTTTGGTTTGTTTTCAGCAGTGACATCATTTACTGACCCATCTGTTTCCCTCTCAACTTCATCCACATTGATAGGAGACATTCGTAGGGCTACTCAGGCTATACCAAATTCAGAGTATTCATTCACTAATAGGCAATATGATATCTACAATGAGATCCTAATTAATCGTTTCTTTAGTTTTTCAGGACCAACATCATTGGGTAAATCATTTGTTATTAAAAATTGTGCCATTGACTTACTTAATAAATTTGATGTTATTGTTTTTATTCTACCCACAAAAGCTTTGCTTGAAGAATACTTGGTTGATTTTCGCGCCATGTTAAATAAACGAGGAGTTGATAATGTAAATATCACCAAATCCGTATCAGGTGTTAAACCGGGTGAGAAGAATTTAATGATCTTTACCCAAGAGCGATATAATAACTTCCTTTACGAGTCGGATTATCTCGATATTAATGTTGATGTTCTTTTCATCGATGAAGCACATAAGTTAGCAGATAAAAGTAGTAAGAGATCTTTAACGTTATATAAAGTCATTTCGGCCTCGCTGGAGAAATATTCGGGCTTGAAACTTATTTTTTCAAGTCCAGTCATCTCTAACCCTGATATATTTTTCAAATATTTTAATGTTAATGGTAAAAGCCTAAGTATCGCGGAAAGTCCTGTTGCTCAAAGCTTGTTTTTTGCTAATATTTATAGCAAAGAGTATAAGTATTTTGATACAGTGACAAAAAAAGTTATTGATTTTGATATATTTGGTGGTTTTGAATCTGATTTCGATTTAATTTTCAAAATTGGCTCTCAACATGATTCAAATCTTGTCTATGTTTCAAGTAAATCACAATGTGTAAATAAAGCATTGGAATTTTCAAGTTTCCTGATTTCAAAGGGTATAGTTGCTGAGGAAGATGAAGAGTTACTTACCGAATCGAAATTAATTTCTGAGTGCATTCATAAAGATTTTTCATTACCACATCTATTAAAATATGGTATCGCGTATCATCACGGAAACTTGCCAGCATTTATTCGGAAAAGAATAGAGTCTCTTTATTCAAGTAAAAAGATTAAGTACATATTTTGTACCTCGACTTTACTGGAAGGTGTCAATTTACCAACTAAGAATGTTTTTATTTATCCATTTGGTAAAGCAAGTAACAGCAATGGATTTTCTCTTGATTTTTGGAACCTTGCTGGCAGAGCAGGTCGATATAAGAGCGAGTTGACAGGGAATATCATTTGTATTGGGAATGAAACAAATTCTTGGGGTGAATTTGAGAGTTCTGTTTCTAATAAAGACATAATAAAAATTGATAACGAGATTTCGCCACTGCTTCAATCTCCTCAGCAAATACTCAATTATCTTAATGAAAGTGTAAAATCTCACAAACCTAAAGTGGTTGAAATTTCAACAATGATTTTATCTGAGATTTTAACATATCTGAATGAAGGTAAGATTGGTGGGTTACTAAGGGCATTCGATTCAGAAATTAGACAAGAAATAATTTCATCTGGACGTAAACATTTAGCTAAGAAAAACCTTCTTGACATTGATATCTCCACTTTTTCTGAAAATCATCGGTTTAACTCAGATATACAATCCTCAGCATATAAGTTAGCTTCTAATAAAAATAACATCCTAATGACATTTCAAAGAGATGATGTGTTTAAATATTTACAGAAAATAAATGATGTTTATAAAATAGTGAAGTCAACAGCAATCTACCCTTTTAGTATCATGACCTATTCTTGGTTAAGAGGTGAATCCATTAACTCAATTATAAATAACGGTATTAAGTACAGTAAAAAAGTCTGTGAGCTTGCTCCTTATGGTTGGGTTGATTTTGACAGTAGCAATACATACCACGTAAATTTAAAAATATTAGAGGTGATAAATTCTATTGAGACAGATATCACTTTTAAATTGGAAAGTTCTTTGGCTCATTATTATCAGTTATGTAAATCTCTACATGGTGAGAACGCATCAGGTATAAACTTATCTAAATTTGTTGATTATGGAACAATTAATGCTAAAGAAATGTCTTTGCAGGAATACGGTTTCTCAAGGGCTGCTGCATCCGAATTATTAAAAAAACACAGAGTTTTCATTGAGTTTGATAGCAATGACAGTTTAAAGAAAATCAATGTTAAAGGGCTGATAAATTCTGTTGATAGTGGTGGGCTACTTAAAAAAGAAATTGAATGGCTTAATATTTAATTTTAATGTAAGTGGCGATGACATGGCACGTCGCCACTTACAATTTTTCAGGTTGGGGATATACACCTTAATTATTTCTAAAAGTCAGCATTCATGCAGCGAGTGTTTGATATTTTTGAGTCATGACATAATCACTCCACCATTGCATTAGTATCTCTCTCTCTTTTAAGTATTCTGCACGATTATATGCTGCAATTATTTCATCTTTCTTCGAGTGGGCAAGGGCCGCTTCTAAAACATCTGTCCTGAACTTACCAGATTCCTCTGCGGCCGTTCGTGCAATGGATCTCATTCCATGGGCTACAAGCTCACCGCCAAAGCCCATTCGAATAATAGCGGCATTAGCTGTTTGTTCATGCATGTGATTGAGCGGAGATTTGATGCTGGGGAAAACCCAATCTCTGTGCCCACTGATGGCTTTCATTGAATCCAATACTCGCAAAGCTTCTTTGCTTAGTGGAACTTTGTGAGGCTTCTTCATTTTCATAAACTCCGCTGGGATGTTCCACATTGAGTTGTCAGTATCTATATCGGCCCATCTTGTGCGAACAGCCTCACCAGGACGAACCCAAGTTAGCAATTGCCATTCAATCAACAATCGTGTCTCCATACGGACTGATGCGTTGTTTAACACTGTAAGGAAGCGGGGGAGTTCGGTTGGGGGCAGGGCTGGCATGTTCTGTTTCTTCGGCTTACTGAACCGTTGCCCAAGGTTGTCAGCCGGATTGAATTCGATAAGTTCCTCAGTTGCTGCATAACGGAAAATTTCATTTAATCGGGAAATGATTCGCCGTAAAGTTTCGAGGACTCCTCGTTGCTCAATTGGATCAAGATGTTGCTTTAAGAGTTTAGGCCGGATCTCATTGATAGGAACATTACCCAATCCGGGAAAGATATTTCTCTCCAGGCTTCGCCAGATGTCTTCTGCATGGTCTTGTGAGATACCTGAGGTCTTTACCTTCTCGTCCAACCATTTCCTTGCTACGGCTTGAAGAGTGTGTTCAGTAGCACTCTTTAATGCCTTCGCCTTATTGTTGTTATGGACTTGGGGATCAACACCATTTGCCAGCAAGGAGAGATTTTCATCTCGTAAGGCTCGTGCTTTCGCAAGTGTAAGGTGAGGATAGGTTCCTAAGCTCATCTTAGTTCGCTTTTTGGTCACAGGCACTGCATATCTGAAATACCAATTTTTCTTCCCTCCTTTCGAGAGGGGGGCGATTCGTAGGATCAAACCATCACCGTCAAAAAGGTTAACCTCTTTCTCGGCAGGTTTGGTGCTTTTGATTTCAGTGTCAGTGAGCTTCTTAGCGATTTTTGCCATGTTTGGGACCCTCAAGTTTTGGACCCTTTGTGCTGGGTCCAAAAAAGGGTGCCATAACGAGTAGCTTCTAGCAATTCTCGGTAGACTACTATAGACGTAAAAAAGCCCGCAAGGCTGGTTCCATGCGGGCTTAGTAGACTTCACTGAACTTCAATACATCAAAAAGTGGTGGAGCTGGCGGGAGTTGAACCCGCGTCCGAAATTCCTACATCCTCGGTACTACATGCTTAGTCAGTCTTTACATTCGCCTGGCACCTGCGGACAGACACGCCACTACCAGACTAGCCTGATTAGTTTTAACGCTTCAACCCCAGGCAGGGCCTCCACGCGATCTCTTTTGGGTTTGACCTCTCTTTGATCCCCGTCTTAAGAGCGGAAGCTAGGGAGAGAGGGCTCTGAGCAGGTTATTAAGCTGCTAAAGCGTAGTTTTCGTCGTTTGCGACTATTTTTTTGCGGCTTTTTACGAGGCCAACCGCCCCTCGGCATGCACCTTGGGTTTCGCGAATCCCGTCGAATCCAGAATCAGCCCCAAAAGTGTAAAACAAGTATAACAGATGTCAGGGCTGCCATGCCAGTCCATATCGCAATGGATAACGCCGACAGCGCTGATGAAGATGGATATGCTTCACTGGCGTATTTTTATACAAGTAAATCAGGCAGATAAACTCCATAAAACCCGGTAATTTATATTGTTAATTAAAGCCAGCCATTGCTGTGTATTTATAGACAAATTAAATGGGAATTTCGCGCATGCATAATATATTTTACATGTTTTTATTTTTGAATAGTTTCGGGAGGAAACGTTAATAGCATTTTACTGGAAGTTTGAACACGGATTAATAAATCTTCTGGAACAATAGTTTATTCATGGCTAGCAGAATCTTATTATTCTTCCACTATAAAATTGTTGCATTTCTCTTTGCCTAATTCAGAAAGCTTGTTTATATGTTAATTGTGCGTACTCGTTACGTCTCGCTTTGCCTTTAAACAAAAATACCAAATAAAATAATCGGTTATCTTTCTAATACACATTTAAACCAGGCGATTACTCGGTGATGGTTCAACTGGACCGGCACCAATCTTAAGCGGTTGTGATGCATTCACTCCGCCGGGTTGATTGTTGTTTTAATTCGGGAGATAGCCGCATGGCTCTGGTAAATACCCCTTCAGGTTCCGTTGATATACTCAACCGCAATACAGGCGATCTTGTTACGCAATTTTCCGGTGCCGGCGATCGCGTAATTAATATCACCCAATCCAGCGTGGTAAGAATTAATGCTTCGCCGGAAACCGTTAATTTTTATGAGCGACAGGGTGATGACCTGATCGTCCATATGCGAGATGGTTCAACGGTACGCTATCAAAAATTTTTTCAACTTGATGCTGAAGGGCTACACAGCGAGCTTATCTTCGAGGACCAGTACGGCACTCATCATGCGGTGTTCCCGTTTTCCTCTGAAACCGGCCCGGCCGCGGCGGAAGCGATTGTTCCCGTTATGGCTGATACCTCTCTGGGTGCGCTGATTGGCGCAGAAGGCCTGTCAACAGCGGCCATACTGGGCGGCTTAGCCGCCGTTGGCGGCATTGCCGGGGTGGCGGTTGCCGCTGGCAGCAGTGGCGGGGGCGGAGGGGGCAGCAACAGCAACGGCGGTGATGGAAACAACGGCGGCGGAAGTGACGGGAGCAACGGTGGGAGTGACGGTGGCAACAACGGCGGCGGAGATGGCAACGGCAATGGCGGCGGAGACGGAAACGGCAACGGCAACGGCGGTACGCTGCCTCCTGGCGGAGGTAATCCCGGCCTCCCGGTTTCAACGCTGGTTATCACTCCTTTTACCGGCGACAACATTCTCAATCTGACTGAAAGCGCCACGGATCAGTTACTTAGCGGTGTGACCGAAGCCAGCAACGCCGGGCGCGTCATGACGGTCACTCTGGGCAATAACACGTTCACGACCACCGTCGCGGGCGACGGAACCTGGAGCGTCACGCTCCCCGCTGCGGTATTACAAACTTTACCGCAGGGGCAGGTGGCGCTGAATGTCTCGTTTGTCGACAGCGGCGGCAATACTGTTACGCAGGATGTCACGCTTACGGTTGATACCCTCCCGCCCGATCTCAGGCTGGCTGCGTTCTCGCCCGGTAATGTGCTGGATCAGGCGCTGGTTGATAGCGGCAAAACCATATCCGGATTTACTTCGCCAGAAGACGCCGGGCAAACGGTCATCGTTACGCTGGGTGAAAACCGGTTTGAGGCGGTGATCGGCCTTGATGGTAGCTGGAGCACCCTGATCCCTTCTGAAGTCCTGCAAACGCTCGAACAAAATGAAACCTATACGCTGGACATCAGCGTAACGGACGTGGCAGGCAATACCGCCACGGCGCAACAAAGCTTTATCGTCAACACCGATCAACCGATGCTCCAGTTATATTCTTTCGCCGGAGACGATGAGCTTAACGTAGCGGAATTAGCGCTGGATCAGATGCTGACGGGCTGGACAGCGAATATTGAACCGGGGCAACTGGTGACGATTTCCCTGGCGTCCAACCGCTATTTTGCCAGCGTTGCCGGAGATGGCAGTTTCCAGGTTTTGGTTCCCGCTGGCGATTTACAGGCGCTGATACCCGACGGAGGGGAGGCCGTTGCCACTTACCAGTCAAATGACGGCAACTCGCTGACAATCACGCGTCCTATCACGGTGAATCTCGCCCAGGGGGATATCGCCATCGCCATTCTGTCGACGGATGATTATCTCAGCGCGGCGGAATCAACCCAGCCGCTGGAAGTGCGTGGCGTGGTCATTACGACTGTGCCTGATATTGTGGTGACGGTTAGCTTCAATGGCAAAGAGTATGCCGCGCTGGTGGATGGGGCCGGTAACTGGAGCGCCGTGATCCCGCCGGAAGATTTGGCATCCCTGCCTGATGGCGTTACGCCCGTCACCGCTACGGTCACCAATGTCGTGAGCAGCGCCAGCGACACGCGCGATCTGAACGTCATTATCAATTTCCTGCCAAAACCCACGATCAATACCTTGTTTGGCGATGGCTTCCTGAATGCGCAGGAAGTGACTGAAAACCAAACCCTAAGCGGCACTACCGGCGTGACAGGCACCGGGCAACGGGTCACGGTGCAGTTCGGCGATAAAAGCTATAACGCCATTGTGGACGTGGATGGTCGCTGGTCAGTTGAGGTTCCCGCCGCCGATTTGCAAAGCCTGCGCGATGGCAACGTACCGGTAAATGTGAATGTTATCGATGCGGCAGGAAATACCGCCAACATCACGGATAACGCGGTTGTCGATATCACGCCGCCATCCCTCAGTCTGCTGCCGTTCTCCGGCGACGGGAAAGTGACCGTCGACGAACTGAGCGCGGCGCAAACGGTCTCCGGGGTCACAACGCCAGACCAGAACGGTCGCGAAGTGGTGGTGGAGATCAATAATCAACGCTTTACCACGGCCGTTAACAGCGATGGCACCTGGCGCATCGAGCTTCCCGCCGGTAGCCTGGCGACGTTGCCGTCCGGAGAGCAATCTTACACGGTCACGCTCACTGACAGCGCAGGTAACAGCCAGCAGGCGTCCGGTACGGTGAGCGTGAAAAGTGCGCAGCCCTTATTGAGCGTTGATACCTTCACCGGCGACAACACGCTCAACGCGGCGGAAGCCAGAACGGACCAGTGGTTAACGGGAACCACCACCAACGTCGAACCCGGCAGCAAAATTGTGTTGGTACTGGCTAACCAGGAATACAGCACACTGGTCGATGCCGATGGCACCTGGCGTATTCAGCTGACTGCTGCCGATCTGCAAAAACTTGCAGAGGGTACCAATACGCTCCTGGTTTCAGTCACCGATGCCTATGGTCAGTCGACCAGCCAGCCTTACAGTTTTACCGTAGACAAGAGTGTAAGTGCGGTTGCGATCAGCATCATCGCCGACGATGACTATCTCAACCAGCAGGAGAGTACGGAAGATTTAGTGGTGCGCGGCACAAGTACCGGATTACCGACGGGAACCGCGATTGAGGTGAATTTTGGCGGTACAGTGTATAACGCGACCGTTGAGGCAGACGGCACATGGAGCGTCACCATTGACGCCCAGGCACTGGGTGAATTACCGGATGGCGAACTGACGATTACCGCCACGGCCACGGCGCCGGATAACACGACAGTAAACGACAGTCATCTGCTGAATGTGGTGATCGCGAGCCTGCCTGTTCCCACCCTGAATGAACCGTTTGCCGACGGCGTGCTCAATCTGGCGGAGCGCAGTCAGGCGCAGGTGATTACCGGCACCACCGGCGTGACCGGAGCCGGGCAACAGGTCACTGTCACCCTGGGCGGAATCAGCTATCGCGGCCAGGTTGATGCTGACGGCGCATGGAGTGTGACGCTGCCAGCCGGCGCGCTAACCGGCCTGACCGAGGCCAGTTCACCGGTGCCGCTGGCTATTACCGTGACCGATGCGGCAGGGAATGCGGCGACCCTCAGCGAAAGCTTCACGGTGGATGTCACGCCGCCAACGATTAGCGTGCTGGCGTTTACCGGCGACGATATTCTGAATCTGGCTGAAGCAGGCGCTCCGCAAATCTTGCGTGGCGAAGCAACGGGTGCGGAAGGCGGCCAGCCCATCACGGTCGTGATCAACGGGATCACCTATCAAACCACGACGAGCCCGCAGGGAACGTGGGAACTGCCAGTCCCCGCCGCGGATCTACAGGCTTTGCCGAACGGGCCGGTGGCGATTTCCATTACCGCCGTTGACAGCGCAGGCAATCCAGCCACCGTCACCCGTGTCATCACTGTCGATACCGATCCGCAACAGCAGCCGCAACTGGTGATCGATCCGGTCACTGCCAATAACATTATTGATGCCGGGGAGCGCCTGGGGGATGTCATTCTCACCGGCTACACCCTGAATGTTGAAGCGGGCAGGAACGTGACGATCACGCTGAATAACCAGACGTACACGGGCGTAGTGGATGCGTCGGGCAGATGGACGGTCACGCTTCCACAGGTCGCGGTCGGCGCATTAAACGACGGTGAACATACCCTGACGGTAAGCGTGGAAGATGCGTCGGGCAATGCCACGAGCCAGCAGCGCACATTTACCGTCAATCTCGACACCAGTGCCATCGCCCTCGATCCCATCACCGGCGACAATATCATCGGCGTGGCCGATCTCGCGGAAGACATCACGATCTCAGGCCGCAGCGTTAACTTTGATACCGGCGCGACGTTGACCGTGACGTTGAACGGGAAGCAGTATTCTGCCACCGTTGCCGCAGATGGAACATGGACTGCGCAAATTCCCCAGGCAGATGCCGCAGCCCTGGCCGACGGCACCGCCACGCTTACCGTGTCCGGTATCGATGCTGACGGCAACCCGCTTTCCACTCCGTACAGCTTCAACGTCCTGACGCATCAGACGCCGGAACCCGTTCTCAATACGCCGTTCACTGACGGCATCGTAAGCGGCAGCGAACTGGCGGGCGGGACGCTGAGCGGGACGACCGGCGTCACCGGCGCCGGGCAGACCGTGACCGTACTTTTAGGCGGCGCGACGCTGAACGCCGTCGTCGACGCCAGCGGCAACTGGCGCGTCGATGTGCCGGGTACCGCGCTGGAGAATCTGACCCAGGGGCCAAATCCCCTTCAGATCACGGCGACCGACGCGGCAGGTAACAGCAGTACGCTGGAAACCAACCTTGAAGTTGATACCGTTGCGCCTGACCTGACCATTAACCCCATCGCACAAGATGACATCATCAATATCTTTGAGGCCACGCAGGAGATCGTCATCAGCGGGACTGCCGGGCCTTTTGATCCCGATCGTCCGCAATATGTCATCGTCGATCTTAACGGGCAGCAATACAGCGCCTTGATTCAGGAAGGGAATATCTGGAGCGTAACGATCCCGGCGAATGCGCTGAGCAACTTACCGGATGGCCCGGTGACGGTTACCGTGACGGCGAGCGATCCGGTAGGCAACAGCAGTACCGACACCACAACGCTGACACTCAACACCGATCCGTTAACCGCGCCGACAGTGACGCTGAACCCGGTTTCCGGCAATGACTACATCAATGCCATTGAGGCGCAAAGCCTCGTCACGCTCACCGGTTCGACCACCTTCGTGGAAGCCGGGCGCGTGGTAGTGCTGACGTTAAATGGCGTGGAATACCGTGCCGAGGTCCAGGCGAACGGTGCCTGGAGCGTGGATGTGCCGGCTGCCGATCTGGCGAATGTCGCAGATGGCCCGCAGGTGATTAGCGCGCTGGTGACCGATTCGGCGGGCAATCCGGCGAGCGCCAGCCGAACCGTCACCGTTATCGCCAGCGAGGCGAATCAACCCAGTCTGACAGTGGATGTGGTGGCGGGCGACGATGTGATTAACGCTCAGGAGCAGGATCAGCCGCTCATCATCACGGGCGGATCGCGCAATCTTCCGCAAGGCACTCTGGTGGAAATTACCCTCGGCGACGGCAACTACACCGCCAGGGTGGGCGCGGATGGCAAATGGCAGGTGACCATCCCGGCAGAGGATCTCCAGGCGCTGACCGATCAGGATTATGAACTGGTCGTTAACGCACGCGATCCGGCGCTCAATCAGGCCGTTATCGAATATCCCGTAACCGTGGATACCACCGGGCCGCTGGTGACGGTCGATCAAGGCGGCTTCTACGAAGATGGCCGACTGAATATTGCCGAAGCGAGCATCGATCAACTGCTGACCGGCAGCACGGCGGCAGGATCGACCGTAACGCTGGTGATCAACGGCAATACCCTCACCACGCAGGCCGGGAGCGATGGCACCTGGATACTGGCGCTGCCGTCCCAGGATCTGCGCGCGCTCGATCAGGGGGTGAATAACCTGGAGCTCATCGTAACCGATCCGCAGGGCAACGTGACCCGTGAGCCTCTGCCGCTGGATGTGGGCACCGTACTGCCGACCCTGACGCTGGACGCGGTATTCAGCGATAACCTGATCAGCATTGACGAGGCGAATAACGGCGGAGACATCACCGGGACGGCCACCGGGCTGGCTAATGACACCGTGATTGAGGTTTATCTTGACGGCGCGTTATTGGGTTCCGGAACCGTCACCGACGGCGTATGGCGCGTCCCGATCGCTCCCGGCCAGTTAACTAATTTCGAAACCGGGCAGCATGTTATTACCGTTAGCGCAACCGATGCCTGGGGCAATCCGGCCAGCACCAGCGAGGATATTGAACTGTTGCTGACCGCGCCGGTGGCGACATTGCCTGACACGCTGTTTACGGACGGCTTCCTGAACCAGGAAGAGGCCGGGGTCGGTCAGACGCTGACCGGCAACACCGGGCTCACCGGCAGCGGGCAAGTTGTGCAGGTTGTTATCGACGGGCTGCCGCCCATTAGGGGCAGCGTGGACGACCAGGGTAACTGGACGGTGCAACTGCCTGCGGATGTGCTGCAAAACCTGGAGGATGGGCCTCACAGCCTGACGATTAGCGTCGTGGACAAAGCGGGTAACGCGTCCACCAGCGAGTCGGAAAACTTTAACGTTCGCATTGATACATTGCCGGTACCGGCGCTGACGCCGCCGTTTACCGACGGCACGTTAAACAGCATTGAAGCCCAGGCAGGCGGTACGCTGGAGGGCAGCACCGGCTTGGCTTTCGACGATGTCGGCCAGGTTACCGTCAGTATTAACGATGGCCCGGCGCTTCAGGCCACGATTAACCCGGATGGCAGTTGGTCGTTGCCGCTCACCGCAGAACAACTTCAGCTGTTGCCGGACGGCACGCTGCCGATCACGGTCGTGGTGACCGATGTGGCGGGCAACACCTCAACCGGAAACGGCAGTTTTGGCGTCGTGATTAATACGCTGCCCAGCGCCACCTTTATGACGCCATTCGGCGACGGGGTACTCAATTATGCTGAGTCCGAAACCTCGCAAACCCTGCGTGGTACGACCGGCGTCACGGGGGCAGGGCAAACCGTCATTCTGACCTTTAACGGCCAGGACTATGCAGGCACGGTGAACGATCTGGGCGAATGGAGCGTCACGTTGCCCGATACCGCTTTTGCGGGCCTGACCTCGGGCACGTCGCCGACCATGACCGTGTTGGTGACCGATGCCGCGCAAAATACCGCAAGCGCTGAAATCAGCTACGAGGTGCAAACAACCCTGCCCACGCCGCAGGTCACCGAGCTGTTTGGCAATGATGGTTATCTGAATGCCGCTGAAGCCGCCGGACCGTTGACCCTGAGTGGGACGACCGGCGTGACCGGAGCCAATCAGTACGTGACCGTTACCCTCGACGTTAACGGTACGCGCTATGTGGCCAGCGTCGATCCGCAAGGAGACTGGAGCGTGCCGCTGCCTGCGGGTGCCTTGCAGTCGCTGCAAAACGGGCCGCATTCACTGACGGTGATTGCCGAGGATCAGTACGGCAACCAGACGCAATTGCAGGTGCCATTCAACGCAGCGCTGACGCCGCCTGGCGTGACGATCAACACGCCCGTCTTTACTGATGGTTATCTCAATCTGGCGGAAGCGGACGGCAATACTCAACTCAGTGGCTCGCTGTCGAGCAGCGTGATGCAAGGCACCACCGTCACCGTGACCATTGGTGGCGTGGCGTTTACCGCAGAGGTGTCCGGCAACGCCTGGACGCTTAACCTGGACGCCGACAGCTGGGCTGACGTGCCGAATGGCCCGCAGAGCATCGTCGTGACCGTGACCGATGGCGCGCTGAATACCGGCAGCGCCACGGTGCCGGTCACTGTTGCGCTGGCTCCGCCGACCATTACCGTTGAAAACCCGTTTGGCGATGGCGCGTTAAGTTTCCAGGAGAGTCAGCAGCTCCAGACCCTCAGCGGCACCACCACCAATGTCGAAGCCGGACAGACCGTAACGGTCACGCTGGGCAACCAGCAGTACCTCGCCACCGTTCAGTCAAACGGAGCCTGGTCGCTGCAACTGACGCCGCAGCAAATGGCATTGCTCACGCCGGGGGAAATCACCCTTACCGCGACGGTCAGTGACCGGGCCCAGAACCCGGCGACATCGCCTGCGCTGACTGTCGCCATCAACAACGAACCGCCGGAATACAGCGTCACCATTAACCCGCCAGGCACGGATGGATACCTGAACGCCAGTGAACTGAGCGGCGGCACCGTAACGCTTTCCGGGCGTACCACCGGCTTTGCAGCTGGTGAAGAAGTGGCGGTTACCGTCAACGGCGTCGCGGTAGGTAATGCCGTTATCAATGAAAATGGCGACTGGACGCTGGCCGTACCGTCGGAAGTGTTCGCCACGCAAACCGACTATGCCGTGATTGGCACCACCGTAGCGGAGCCTGTCACCACCGGTACCACCTCGGTGATTGTCGATACCACGCCGCCAGTGGTGACGATCGCGCCTGTCACGGACGATGACATCATTAGCGCCGGGGAAAGCAATCAGCCGTTGACGATCACCGGCACCGCGGGTGCAGACGAGGCCGGGCGCACCGTAACGGTCACCGTTGGCGGACAAACTTTCTACAGCGCGGTAGACAGCGCAGGCAACTGGGCCGTTACGCTGACACCCGCACAGGTGGCTGCCCTGCCAGCCGGGGAACTGGCGGTCACCGCCTCGCTTACCGACGTGGCGGGCAACCCGGGTACCGACGTTCGCCCGATCACGGTGGACAGGGATGCGCCGCTGCTTGTTGTGGACGCCCTTGGGGTACCGGCGTTGTTGACCACCGCCACCGTCCTGCCTGCCGTGCTGTTGAGCGGGAGAGGGGATGCGGGCGAAACGGTTACGGTGCGCGTGGGGCCGTTAATTGCCGAAGCGATTGTCAGCGAGGATGGCACCTGGACCATCAACTCGGCGGACCTCGATCTCACCACCCTGACCGATGGCGCGCAGGTTATTTCTGTCACCTCCACCGATGCGGCGGGGAATACCTCTACCAACAATGTGGCGCTGAATGTGGCGCTCAACCGCGGCCTTGGCATCCTGGTTGAAGATCTGATTGGCGGCGATGGCGTGCTGAACGTCGCCGAATCGCTGCTGACCCAGACGCTAACCGGCCAGATAGAAGGGGATTACCGTGGTGCAACGGTTGAAGCGACGCTGCTGGGCACCGGTATCACGCTGCCTGTGGTGAGCGCCGGGCCGGATGGCCGGTTTGCCATTGATTTCCCGCCGGATATCTGGCGTCAGATCCTGACCAACACCGTCTCTTTGCAACTCAACGTGACCGATGCCAACGGCAACACCACCAATGAGATCATCGACGTTCGCCTGGCGCTGAGCGACCTGCCGGTGATAGGTGATGTGGTGGCGGCGGGCGATAACATCATTAACGTGCTGGACAGCACCACCAGTCAACTGGTTACCGGCACGCTGTCTACGGCAGAAAACGTGGCAGGCGTGACGGTCACGCTGGCGGGTAACACCTTCCAGGCAGTGGTAAGCGGAACCCAGTGGACGGCCACCATACCGCAATCAGTGCTGGCGGCGCTGCCGGACGGCATTGCCGCGCTTCACGTTGCGGTAACAGATGATTTTGGCAACGTCATATCCCGTACCACTGACCTGACGGTGGCGCTGCGCAATCTGCCGACGCTGGCGCTCGATCCGCTGTTTGGCGATGGCACCCTCAGCATCCCCGATTTGTTGTCCGGTCTGGTCAGTGGGACGGCCACGGGCCTGGCGGGCCAGACGCTGAATATCAGTATTGGTAGTGCGCCGGTCTTTACCACCACCGTTGGGGCAGATGGTCGCTGGTCGGTGGCGCTGCCGGTAGACGTGCGCGAGAGTTTGCAAACCGTCGGTTCCGGTGTGGTGCCGGTCAGCATTACGGCTGCGGATCAGAATGGCAATATCGCCAGCCTCGGGAACACCCTGCGTCTCGATCTGTTGCAGCCGGTTCTGAATACCCTGTCGCTGTTCGGCGATGGTTTGTTGAACGCGACGGATGCGCTGGCGACCCAGACCATTACTGGCCTTGTCGGCAATGCGCCTGCGGGTTCCAGCGTGCTGGTGGACATTAACGGCAGAAGCTTTGCGGGAGTGGTGACCAGTAATGGCACCTTTACCATTAACGTTGGCCCGGCGCAGTTAGCGCTGCTGGCGGATGGCGTATTTACCCCGACGGTGACCATCACCACCCCGAACGGCAATACCAGCCAGGTGCCGGGTAATTCGCCTGTCACTATTGGGCTGGCGAACCTGCCAACGGTGGTGGTGAATACCCTGTTCGGCGACGGATTCCTGAACGCGCTGGAAGCCGGCGTTGCCCAGACCATCAGCGGGACGGTGAGTCCTCTCGCCAGCGGAACCGTGCGGGTGCAGATCGGCACGGCTGCGCCGCTGGACGCTACCATCACGAATGGCGTCTGGTCGGTGCAGGTGCAGCCTGACGTACTGCGCGCGTTGCCGGATGGCGTGCTGAATGTCACCGCCACGGTACAGGATGCCGTAGGCAATGTGGCGGTAGGCAATAAAGTTGTGAACGCCATTATCAATACGTTGCCGACCCTGACCGTTAATACGCCGTTTGGTGACGGGACGCTGGGCCTGACGGATTTACTCTCTAACCAAATCCTCAGCGGTCGCGCCACGCACCTGGCCGCCGGTACGGAAGTGACGGTGAATCTCGGCCCGCTGTCGTTGAAAACCACCGTCGCGGCCGACGGCTCATGGCAGCTGTCGCTACCGGGCTCGTTGTTGCAGGGCCTGGCAGACGGTACGCAAGCGGTCTCGGTAAGCGCGACGGACGCCGCCGGTAACGTCGCCACTGGCGGGGGAAGCCTGCTGGTGGCCATCGCCGCGCTGCCGTCCATCATCCTCGATCCGCTCTTTGGTGACGGCGGCCTCAATGCCACCGATATTCTGAGCGCCAAAGTGATCACCGGTAGCAGTACCAACGCGGTGGGCTCGGTGGTCAATGTGGCGCTGGGTGGGAAAACATACCAGACCACCGTGGGGGCGGACGGCAAATGGTCTGTTCCGGTGTCGCAAACCGATCTGGGCCAGCTGTTGGATGGTTCCCTGACGGTGAATGCATCCCTGACCAACCCTGCGGGCAACAGCGCCAGCACCAGCGGACTGTTGAATGTCGTCACGCATTTATTGCCGACGGTCTCGCTGACATCCCTGTTTGGCAACGATAACTATCTGAACGTAAGCGAAGCCAGCTCCGGTCAGATCCTCAGCGGGCGGATTACCGGCGCCAGCCAGGGGGCAACCGTTCAGGTGACACTGGGCTCGTCAACGCCCTATAACGCTACGGTGAACCCGGATGGCACATGGTCTCTGGCGCTGAGTAACACTCTGTTGAACGGCCTGTCCAATGGCGCGCTGAAAGTGGGCGTGGCGGTGACGGACAGCGTGGGCAACGTCAACCGAACCAGCACCGACGTGACGGTGAAACTGACCACGCCGGAGCTGACATTTAACGCGCTGCAATCCCTGAATCTGCTGACGCTGCTGTCGAGGGGGCTCACCCTGAGCGGCGGTTCCCGCAATCTCGGTTCAGGCGCGGTGGTGCACCTGTCGCTGCTCAACAATACCGTGAACACAACGGCGATCACCGATGCCAACGGCAACTGGTCAGCGAACCTTGGTCTCGGACTGAACATTCTGCAACTGCTGTCGCTGTCCAGCGTACTGACGATTTACTCCACCGATGTGGCGGGGAATACCAGTTATCTGAACGTGGGACTGGGCGGCAATATCATCTCCACCCAACCGCCAGCAGGCTTTAGCGTGACGCAGGCCGATGCCGAAACCTTCTCGCTGCTGGCTGCCAGCAGCGAGCCGCAGGAAACGGTTACGCAGCAGGCGCAAACCGCCACGGCGCTCAAAGACGACGCGGCGGTATCGCCCGCGCCGCAAGCCGCCACGGAAAGCGAGCTCAACAGCTTCACGATTGGCGGCGTGAGTATCGATCTGGCAGATGGCACGTACCAGAGCGGCGAGACCCTTCAGGGCAGTAACGGTAATGACACCATCCACCTGTCGACCCTGGGCTTTGCCTCGATCGACGCCGGGGCGGGGACCGATACCCTGATGCTGGACGGTATCAATATGACGCTCGATCTCACCGCGCTGACCGGCAAGCTGCACAACATCGAAATTTTCGATTTAGGGCAGTCCGGCACCAACGCCATCACGCTTGACCTCAACGAGGCACTCACCATCACGGATAAACCGGAAGACGATCTGCTGATCAAAGGCAGCAATGGCGATCAGGTCAATCTGGTGAAAGGACAGGGTGATATCTGGCAGGTCAGTGGGCAGCGGGAGGTGGACGGCGTGCAGTTTGATGTTTACCACAACAGTTCGCAGACCCACACCCTGGGAGATGTACTGGTGCAACACGGGTTACACGTCAACGTGGTTTAACGGGCGACACAGGCAGGGAGGCAGGGAACTCAGGGATGAGGAAAGCGATGTCCGAGACTATCACCCGCCGCCTGCGGGCGGCCTGGCAAGGTGGAACCCTATGACAAGAAAACCGGTGTTTAACCGCGCGGTGACGGCGCTGCTGGTCGCCGTCGCGTTGTGCAGTAGTGAAGCCGTAGCGGCGCAAGAGGAATTCAGCTGGCAGACAGCTCCAACCGAAGCCTTTCAGGCGCAGTTGACCATCAAGGAGGCGATCCTGCGTGCTTTTGCCCGCAACCCTAAGATTGCCCAGGCCTCAGCGCAAATCCAGGTCGGGAAAGCCAATCTCTCTGAAGCGGAAAGCGCGTGGTTTCCGCAAATCGCGCTGACCGGTAACGCCGGGCGCTCGCACCGTACCGATTCCGCCGGTTCGCTGAACAGCAATGCGGCAGCGGGCCTCAACCTTAAACAGCTGCTGTGGGATTTCGGCAAAACCGGCGGCAGCATTAATGAACAGGAAAATCTGTCCACTGCTTATCAGTACGATCTGTACAGCACCCTGAACCAGGTGGGGATGGAAACGTTGCAGTCCTATTTGCAGGTCAAACGCTATCAGACGCTGGCGAACGCCGCAGAACGCAACCGCAGTTCGCTGGAGGCGGTACGCGAAATGGCAAAACTGCGCGCCGGTGCCGGGCTGAGCTCTCAGTCTGACGTGCTCCAGGCCAGTACGCGCATCGCCGCCATGAACGCCACTTACGAGCAATATCGGGCGCAGATGCGCTCGGCGCAGGCGTCGCTCAGCGTTCTGACCGGCGTCATCTCCGATAATCTGCCGGACTTGCCGGACGATTTGATGAAGCAAAAAATTTCCCTGAAATCGCTCCCGTACGACCAGAACAACGCGGTGCGCAGCGCGCAGGCGAAGCAACTGGCGTCGGAGGAGCGTATCCGTCAGGCCAAAGCGCAACACTATCCGACGCTGTCTGTTCAGGCGGGACGGACCCGTTACCAGAACGACAACGGCGATTACTGGGATGACGAAGTCCAGTTGGTGGTTGATGCGCCGCTGTATCAGGGTGGAGCGGTCAGCGCACGGGTGGATGCCGCCGAAGGCGACCGGGCAAATGCCCGCGCTCAGGTGGAAGCCAGCAAACTCGACGTCAACCAGAAAGCGGCCACCGCCTGGGCGGATTTAACCGGTGCGCAGCAGCGTCAGCAAGCTGGTGAGCTACAGCTGTTAAGCGCAGGCCAGGCGCGTGGGGTGTACCGTGATGAATACCAGCTCAGCAAGCGTAGCCTCAATGACTTGTTGAGCGTCGAACAGGATGTGTTTTCAGCGGAAAGCGCCGCTATTCTTGCGCGTTATGACGCCTGGGACGCCGCCGTCCGCTATGCCGGCGCGGTGGATAATCTGCTTGATATGTTGGGCATCGAGCGAACGCGTTTAACAGGAGACACCCTGCCGTCGTTATAAGCAGCGCGTGTAAAGGAGTCACTATGGAACAGCCCGATACCGCATCCTGGATAAGCGCGATGACTCGCGCCGCAGGCCGCTTTGGCCTGACCAGCGATGCACCTGCCGTGCGCCAGCAAATGCGCTGGTTTGAAAATTTGCCGCTCTCCCAGCGTCTGGCCCGTATGGCGGGCCTGATGGGATTACAAATTCACATGATGCCCCGTGAGCGGATGCGCTGGAGTGCGCAAAATTTACCGGTGATTGTGCCGGGCCAGGAGGGCAATCTGGTGCTTATTGAGTCGCTGGACAGCGACGGCCTCGCCAGCTATTGGGTGAGTGACGGCGGAGATCTGGTACGCGAAGAGGCGCTGGAAACGCTGCTTGACCGCCTTCAGGATCAGGTGGTGATGATCGGTATTGCCGCCCGCAGCCACGATCCGCGCATTGATGACTTCGCCAAAGCCTGGGAGCCGCACTGGTTCTGGCGGCATTTTCGTCATGCGGGCCGCAAGCTGGTGGAAATCTCGCTGGCGTCGGTGGTCGGCAACGTGCTGGCGCTGGCGGGCATTTTATTTTCCATGCAGGTGTATGACCGGGTGATCCCGGCGCAGTCCTTTCCTACTTTATGGGTGCTGTTTTTCGGCGTGCTGATGGCGGCGCTGCTGGAATTTTTTATTCGTCTGGCGCGCACCCATGTGTCGGACATTATGGGCAAACATATCGATCTCCAGGTGTCGTCGCTGTTTTTCGCCCGGGCAATGGCGATCAAAAACGACGCCCGTCCGAAATCCACCGGATCGTTTATCTCCCAGTTGCGTGAAATCGATCAGGTTCGCGAGCTGTTAACCTCCACCACCGTGGGAGCAGCGATGGACATCCCGTTCGTCTTGCTGTTCCTCGGCATTATGGCGCTGGTGGGCGGCCCGCTGGTGGCGATCCCGTTACTGGCGATCCCGCTGATTGTGATCCCCGGCATTCTGATCCAGTGGCCGATGGCGAAGCTGGCCAAAGAGGGGATGCGCGAAAGTGCGATCCGCAATGCGGTGCTGGTGGAGTCCATCGAAGGGGTGGAAGACATTAAAGCGCTGCAGGCCGAGCCCTATTTTCAGCGGCAGTGGGAACACACGCACCATGTGGGCGCGAGCATCGGCATGAAGCAACGCATCTGGGGCGCACGCCTGAGCGGATGGGCCTCTACTGTCCAGCAAATCACTTACGCTGGCATGCTGGTGTTCGGCAGCTATCTGGTGCTCGACGGGCAAATTACCACCGGCACCCTGGTGGCGTGCAGCCTGCTCTCATCGCGTACCCTTGCGCCGTTAATGCAGCTGACGATGGTATTTTCCCGCTGGCAGCACGCAAAAACCGCCATGAGCGGATTGAATGAACTGCTGAAAAAACCGCTCGATCGCGAAGCCGCCAGCAAGATGGCGCATTGCCCGGTGCTGGCTGGTCACTATCAGTTCCAGAACGCGCAATACAGCTATGACGAAGAGAAGGGCGATCGCGCCTTATCCATCACTAAACTGGAGATCAAGCCTGGCGAGCGGGTGGCGATCCTGGGAAAAGTTGGTGCGGGTAAATCCACATTGCTGAAATTGCTGAGCGGTCAGGCGCAGCCGGGCAAAGGAAAAGTGATCATCGATGGCGTGGATCTGGCGCATATCGATCCGGTGGATGTACGGCGACAGGTGGGCTATTTGTCGCAGGATTCACGACTGTTTTTCGGCACCCTGCGCCAGAACCTGATGCTCGGCCATCCCCACGCGACAGATGCGGAGTTATTGCAGGCGCTGCGCATTAGCGGGGCGCTGAGTATGGTGCAACAGGATGCTGCCAGCCTCGATCGGCTGATTAATGAAGGCGGGCGTGGCCTTTCCGGCGGGCAGCGGCAAATGGTGCTGCTGAGTCGGTTAATCGTCCGTAATCCGCAAATCGTGCTGATGGACGAGCCGACGGCGAATATGGATGAGCAACTGGAAAACCTGATTATCCGCCAGCTTCACCAGTGGCTTACGGGCCGTACGCTGGTGCTGGTCACCCACCGTCCGGCGCTGCTGGCGCTGGTGGACCGGATAATCGTGATGGATAACGGTCAGGTGGTGGCGGACGGGCCGCGTGATGACATCCTCAAAACCGCCCAGCGTAACAGCAACGTGGCGTCTGTCGCTTAAGGAGCCAGGATGAGTCAACTTACGTTAGAGGAAGATCTGGCGCGCCAGGGGCGGTTTTACTCGTCGGTTATCTGGCTGTCTCTGATTGGTCTGGTGGTGTTTTTTGTCTGGGCGTGGTTCGCCATGCTGGATGAGGTGACTGTCGGTACCGGTAAAGTAACGCCGTCCAGTCATGCGCAGGTGATAGAAAGCCTCGACGGCGGGATTGTTAACGCGCTGCTGGTGCAGGAAGGCGACATTGTTGAGCAGGGGGAGATGCTGGCGCGGCTCGACCCGACGCGTTTTCAGTCTAACTATGGCGAGGCTGCAGCCCGGGCTCGGGCGTTGCGGGCTTCCAGCGAACGTCTGCGAGCGGAACTGACCGGCGAGCCACTAACCTTCAGCGAGGAATCACTGCGCGAACCGAACCTCGTGGCGCGGGAACGGCAGCTATACGAATCGCGGCGTCGCAATCTCAATGAGACGGTCTCCAATCTGCAAAAAACGCTGGAGCTGATTAATGCTGAAATTCGCATGACCCAGCCGCTGGTGGCAAAAGGGGCAGCGGGGCAGGTGGAGGTGATCCGCCTGCAGCGTCAGGTGGCTGAGCTACGCGGCAAGATCGACGAAGCGCGCAACCAGTATGCGGTGCGCGCCAGGGAGGAGCAGGTCAAGAATGACGCCGATCTGGATGCGCAGATCCAGGCGATGGCTGGCAAGGCCGATCAGCTGGATCGCGCCACGCTGTATTCACCGGTGCGCGGGGTGGTGAAAGATATTCAGGTCACGACCGTGGGCGGCGTCCTTCAGCCGGGCGGTAAATTAATGGAAATCGTGCCGCTGGAAGACAAACTGTTGATTGAGACCCGGATTAATCCACGCGATATCGCTTATATCCGGCCTGGCTTACCCGCGACCGTCAAAGTGACGGCGTACGATTCATCCATTTACGGCAATCTGAACGGTAATGTGGAAGTGGTTTCGCCGGATACCATTCAGGATGAAGTCCAGCGCGATCAGTTTTACTACCGGGTTTATGTGCGTACGGAACATGCGGAACTGGAAAATCGCAGCGGTAAACGCTTCCCGATCCTGCCGGGGATGGTGGCGAGCGTAGAGATCAAAACCGGGCAGAAAACGGTGATGGATTATTTAATCAAGCCGCTGAATAAAGTGAAGGAAGCGTTAAGAGAGCGGTAATAAAAATCCCAACCGCAGGGTTGGGATGTGGGGGAGATTAGCGGCCCGCGTTTTTCATGATGCGGGCTTTATCAACCTGCCATTCGCGCTCTTTTACGTCGGAACGCTTATCATGCTGTTTCTTACCTTTGGCGACGCCGATTTTGACTTTACACCAGGCGTTCTTCCAGTACAGCGACAGCGCCACAACGGTATAGCCGTCGCGGTTCACGCGGCCATATAACGTATCAAGTTCGCGCTGGTTCAACAGCAGTTTACGGGTACGCGTCGGATCGCAAACCACATGGCTGGATGCGACGTTCAGTGGCGTAAAGTTGGCGCCGAACAGGTAGGCTTCGCCCTCTTTAAAGATGACATAGCTGTCGCCAATATTGGCTTTACCTGCGCGTAAGGATTTTACTTCCCAGCCCTGGAGGGCGAGGCCTGCTTCAAATTCGTCTTCGATGAAATATTCGTGACGGGCGCGTTTGTTAAGCGCGATAGTGGCAGAACCCGGTTTGTGTGCTTTTTTCTTCGTCATAATGGCACTCAGTATACGTAATCCGACCGTAAAAGACACCCCATCTGGCGGGGCGGAAAGGCGTTATATTAGCACGTCTTAGCCCGGAGAGTTTTTGTTTCACCCTGGATAAATGCTATTCTTGGCAAGTTGCAGAACGACAGGAAACGCTATGCCTCAGATTAGCCGCACTGCCCTGGTACCTTACAGCGCTGAGCAGATGTACCAATTAGTGAATGACGTGAAATCTTATCCGGAATTTTTACCGGGCTGCGTGGGCAGCCGGGTGCTTGAGTCCTCCGCTACGCAAATGACGGCTGCGGTGGAAGTGTCGAAAGCCGGGATCAGTAAAACGTTCACCACCCGTAATACCCTGGTTAACAACCAGAGCATTTTGATGCATCTGGTGGATGGGCCATTTAAACGGTTGATGGGCGGTTGGAAATTTACACCGCTAACGCCGGAAGCGTGCCGCATCGAATTCCAGCTGGATTTCGAATTTACCAGCAAACTGATTGAACTGGCGTTTGGCCGGGTGTTTAAAGAGCTGGCGGGCAGCATGGTTCAGGCGTTTACCGCCCGTGCGAAAGAGGTTTACAGTGCCAGCTAAGATCACGGTGGAAGTGGCTTACGCGTTGCCGGAGAAGCAATATCTGCGGCGTGTGACACTGGATGCGGGCGCGACGGTCGAGCAGGCGATCGCCGCTTCCGGCCTGCTGGCACTGCGTACCGATATCGATCTGGCAAAAAATAAAGTGGGTGTTTACAGCCGTCCGGTAAAACTCACTGACGCGCTCTCTGACGGTGACCGGGTGGAAATCTATCGGCCACTGATTGCCGATCCGAAAGAGCTTCGTCGTCAACGCGCCGAAAAAGCCGCTAAGAAGTAACGCGTTGGGTTTTCAGAATGCCGTTCAGCCTTGTGGCGGCATTTTTATACGGAGAGGCGGTATTAAACTGGATCATCCGTCCACGCGTCCAGGTGTTGTACCAGGGAACGCTGTACAGCGCTTCATTACTGTAGCTTTCCACCAGCGCGATCAGCTTTTGATGTGTCTGCGTATGCCGCTCAAGAAGTGCCGGCCATGAGGTGATGTGGGCGTAATCGGCGTAATATTTTTGCGCCAGCTTGCCCAGCTCATTCCACTGATAACCGGTTGCCGGGAAATCAGGCGTTGCTCCCGCGCGCTCCTGCTGATGCCAGTACAGTACCTGTTCACCCCATCCGATAAGATAGCTCACCAGATCGGCGACGCTCATTTGCGTGCTCTTTGCATGGCCTTCCAGTAGCGGGGTAAATGCCTGCTCCGGGGGAATGCGGGCCAGTTTTTTTTGTAACGCTTCCCAGTTTTTTGTCATGGCTGCCAAAAGTTGCTGTTTATCCATTGGCACAGACATGGTGATCTCCCATAAAAAAAGGTGCCTTCAGGCACCTTTTTATTGCAGCTCACTATTGTGTTAAAGCGGGCTTGTTATCGATATTGGTCAGCACGCCGCTGCTGTTAAACGTCAGGGTCAGCGTTTGCTGAGTCACATTTTCATGTCCCGGCTGCTGACGGAACACGTAGAACCAGGTATTGGTGCCGAACGGATCGCTCATCATTGGGGTGCCAAGTGCATACGCCACCTGCTGTTGTGTCATCCCGACGCGAATTTTTGATACGTCGTTCGTGGTCAGGTAGTTGCCCTGGTTGATATCCGGGCGATACACCACTCGCTCCAGAGTGGAACAACCAGCGGTCAGCATCAAAAGGGCCGCCGCGGCAGCAGTCAGCGTTTTACAGCGCATAGTCATGTGATTCCTTTTCGGGCCCGAGCAGTTCATGGCTCATGGATAATTTGCCGATAATAATAAACCTTCAGCCAGTTTAAAACCTTAGGCGCTTCAGTATGACCGTGAGAGTGGAAAAAAGTTGGCGAAAAGTCGTTATAAAGGATTTTAACTGATGCGGTTGGCGGCATTTTAACCAATGGCGTGCAGACAGGCCTGCACGCCATCAAATAATCACCTCAGGCGGCTAACAGCTCGCGGGCATTAGCCAGCGTATTACGGGTCACTTCACTGCCGCCCAGCAAACGCGCCAGTTCCTGCAGACGCGCTCGCTTATCGAGAGGCTGCATATGGGTTTCGGTCATAGCGCCGTCAGTTTCTTTGCTGACAAAGAAGTGGTGATGACCACAGCCTGCAACCTGAGGCAGGTGCGTGACGCACATGACCTGAGTGGATTCACCCAGCTGGCGCAGCATTTTTCCTACGATAGCTGCTGTCGGGCCGCTGATGCCCACGTCCACTTCATCGAAAATCAGCGCCGGGGTTTCCATTTTACGGGCGGTGATCACCTGAATCGCCAGAGCGATACGGGAAAGCTCGCCGCCGGACGCGACTTTCGCTAACGGCTGTAACGGCTGCCCAGGGTTCGTGGTCACCCGGAATTCGATGCGGTCAGCGCCGTCGGCAGTGAGATGATTTTCTTCAAATACCACGTCAATGCTCAGACGCCCATGCGGCATAGAAAGTAAGTGCATACTTTCAGTAATTAACTGGCTCAGTTCGTCAGCATAGGTGCGGCGCGCTTCATGAAGGCGGCGCGCTGTTTCCATGGCCTGCTGATGATGTACGGCGACGGCTTCCGTCAGGGCTTCCAGCGAATCGGCCTGCCCGTCGAGCAGGGCTTGCTCATCTAACAGGCTCTGATGAAACGCGGGCAGCGCTTCCGGGGCGATGCGATGTTTACGCGCCAGGTTGATCTGGCGGGAAAGCCGCTGTTCCAGCTCATAGAGGCGATTAGGGTCCATGTCCAGACGATCGCAGTAATGACGCAGTTCATCACCGGCTTCGGTGAGTTGAATAGCCGCTTCTTCCAGCATGTCCAACACGCTGGAGAGCTTTTCGTCCATGCCGGCAAGTTCCGTCAGCAACTGACGTGCAGCGTAGAGCTGGCTCTGGATATTGGCATCTTCGCCGTCAGTAATCAGCTGTAGCGCCTGTTGCCCGGTAGATAGTAACTGCCCACTGTTTGCCAGGCGTTTATATTCGGCATCAATCTGCTCATATTCGCCGGGCTGTGGGGCAAACTCGTTAAGTTCTTTTAACTGGTATTGCAGCAGTTCAGCACGGGCCGTACGCTCCTGGCTTTGCTGCTGATGCGCGGCCAGATCGCGGCAGCTCTGGTGCCATTGGCGGTAGTGCTGAGCCATTTGCTGAGTAAGTGCGTACTCACCGGCATAACCATCCAGCAGGGTACGTTGATGTTCAGGCTTGAGAAGCAGCTGATGCGCATGCTGACCATGAATTTGAATCAGTACCTGGCCCAGTTCACGCAACTGCGACAGCGGGACGGCAGTGCCGTTGATAAAACCCCGCGAGCGGCCATCGCTGCTGATGACGCGGCGAAGCAGGCACTCGCTTCCCTCTTCCAGTTGGTTTTCTTCCAGCCAACGTTGCGCAGCGGGTGTGTCTTTAAGGGAAAAACGGGCGCACAGATCGGCACGGCTGGCCCCAGCGCGCACCATATCTGCTTCTGCACGGCCGCCAAGGCACAGCCCAAGGGCGTCAATCGCGATAGATTTACCTGCGCCGGTTTCGCCGGTGATGGCGGTCATCCCGTTGTGAAAGTCGATTTCAAGCTCACGAACAATAGCGAAGTTGCTGATGGTCAGTTGTGCCAGCATAGCCGCTTTCCTGTATATAAGAACATTGCTGTTTATGCATACAGTATATACTGGTTTCTTATACAGTAAAGTGGCGGTTGCGGTTTCAGAATAATTTTTTTGACCATCCCAGCTTGGAGCTCAATGTATTGAAATAGCTGTAATCTTTGGGATGAATAAGATTGAGATGGTAATCACAGCGACGAATGAAAACGTCTTCGCCTTCCTGAATGGGCAGCGCGATTTGGCTGTCGCAGCTGATTTCCAGGTCGCTGCTGATATGGGAGAAGCGCAGACGAATCGTGCTGCTGCTGTTGATCACCAGAGGACGGGCGGAAAGCGTGTGCGGGAACATCGGCACCAGAGTGATAGCGTCCAGCGAAGGGGTCAAAATCGGCCCGCCTGCGGAAAGAGAGTAGGCGGTAGAGCCGGTCGGCGTAGAGATGATCAGACCGTCTGAGCGCTGAGAGAACGCGAATTTTTCGTCGATATAAACTTCGAACTCAATCATGTGCGCCACTTTACCGGGATGCAGCACCACTTCATTAATGGCTGTGCTGATGCGCTTCTGGCAATCCTGCTGGCACACCTGAGTTTCCAGTAAAAAACGTTTTTCGGCAATGTAATGGCCTTCGAGCACGTCCGCCAGCTGCTGCTGAGCGTTATCGGGATCAAGGTCGGTGAGAAAGCCGAGATTGCCGCGGTTAATGCCGATGACTTTGATGTCATAGCGCGCCAGAACCCGCGCCGCGCCAAGCATGTTGCCGTCCCCGCCGACAACGACCGCCAGATCTGCCTGCTGGCCTATTTCCGCCAGAGTGCCGGTTTTAACGCCTTTCAGCTTGAGCTCATGCGCGATTTGTTGCTCAATAATGACTTCGTAACCTTTTTCACTAAGCCATCGCCAGAGCATTTCATGCGTGGTGAGCGCGGTTGGGTGACGGGGATGCCCAACAATACCAATGCAATTGAAATGTTTATTCATTTTCTGGTGATCCTTTGTGATTTAGCCAGCGACAATCTGCCCGGTTCCCTTGAAACCCGTAAACTGATCCCCATAATAAGCGAACCAGCGAGATGAATGCTAAGAAACGCGGAGAATTTCATGAGTAGTAAAGAACAGAAAACGCCTGACGGGCAAGCCCCGGATGAGGTCATCATGGAACAGCAGGAGGCGGCAGAGGTTGAAACCGCTGAAACGACTGAACAGGTGGATCCGCGCGATGAACAGATTGCTAACCTGCAGGCCCAGTTAGCCGAAGTTCAACAGCGCGAGCGTGACGCGGTGTTACGCTCAAAAGCCGAAGTCGATAATATGCGTCGCCGCACCGAACAGGATGTGGAAAAAGCGCATAAGTTCGCGCTTGAGAAGTTCGTGAACGAACTGCTGCCGGTTATCGACAGCCTCGATCGCGCGCTGGAAGTGGCGGACAAAGCCAATCCGGAAATGACCGCGATGGTGGAGGGCATCGAGCTGACCCTGAAATCTATGCTTGATGTGGTACGTAAGTTTGGCGTTGAAGTCGTCGCCGATACTAACGTTCCGCTGGATCCGAACGTCCATCAGGCCATCGCGATGGTGGAATCTGAAGACGTTGCGCCGGGTAATGTGCTGATGGTGATGCAAAAGGGTTACACCCTGAACGGCCGCACCATTCGCGCCGCGATGGTGAGCGTGGCGAAAGCCAAAGCGTAACCCGCTGTAAAAAACCCGCCGTTCGGCGGGTTTTTTTATTCCTCCACGCTCTGGCGCAAGGGCTTAATCGGAACGACCCGCACCTGGCGGATCATATTGTCCTGTACGTCGAGAATATCAATATCGTACTGGCCGATACGCACCCGGGTGCCGTTTGCGGGGATCTCTTCCAGCGCTTCCAGCAGCATACCGTTGACCGTGCGTGCTTCCTCTTCCGGCAGACGCCAGTTAAACGCTTTGTTGATTTCCCGGATATTCGCGCCGCCTTCAATAATGACCGAGCCGTCGTTTTGCGGCATAACCTCTTCCGCCAGGGTGGGCGACATGGAGGTGGTGAAGTCGCCGACAATCTCTTCCAGGATATCTTCGACGGTAACCAGCCCCTGAATATCACCGTATTCATCCACGACCAGACCGACTTTCTTTTTATTGCGCTGGAATTTCACCAGTTGGGTGCTGAGCGGCGTGCCTTCGGGCACGTAATAAATTTCGTCTGACGCGCGCAGCAGCATTTCTTTGGTGAACTCCTGCTTTTCCGTCATTAACCGGTACGCTTCGCGCACCCGCAACATGCTGATGGCATCGTCCAGTGAGTCCCGGTACAACACAATACGGCCATGGGGCGAATGCGTAAGCTGGCGCACAATGGCTTTCCAGTCGTCGTTGATATCGATACCGACGATTTCATTACGGGGCACCATGATATCGTTGACGCTGACCTTTTCGAGATCCAGCACCGACAGCAGCATGTCCTGATGGCGTCGCGAAATTTGCGAGCGGGATTCATTAACGATGGTGCGCAGCTCATCTTTGCTGAGTGCGGCGCTCACGACGTTATCGACTTTTATTCCCACCATTCGCATCAGAATGCGAGTGACGCTATTCAGTAACCAGACCAGCGGAAGCATGACAATCTGCAACGGGCCGAGCAGGACGCTGCTGGGAAACGCCACTTTTTCGGGATACAGGGCGGCGATGGTTTTCGGCAGGACTTCGGCGAACACCAGCACGACGAAGGTGAGTACGCCCGTGGCGATGGCGACCCCTGCATTGCCGTAAAGCCGCATACCGACAATGGTCGCGATGGCAGAGGCCAGAATGTTGACCAGGTTATTGCCAATCAGCACCAGGCTAATCAACCGATCCGGTTTGCGCAGCAGCTTTTCAACGCGGCGGGCGGCACGGTTACCCTGTTTGGCGAGATGACGCAGCCGATAGCGGTTAAGCGTCATCATGCCGGTTTCGGAGCCGGAAAAGTAAGCCGAAACCACGACCATCACAATCAGTGAAATAATGAGGGTGGATGTCGAGATATGTTCCAGGTGAAATCCTTAGTTATCTGACGAACTCTTGAATAACGCGGCTGCCGAAATAGGCCAGCGTCAGCAACCCCGCGCCTGCCACGTTGAACCAGACGACGCGACGGCCGCGCCAGCCTTCGTGGAAATGTCCCCAGAGTAAAATGATGTACATAAACCAGGCAATGATCGACAGGACAGCTTTGTCGATATTTTCCAGACTAAACAGGTTATGCATGTAAAAAAGGCCGGTGCATAACGTTAAGGTTAACAGCACCACGCCCACCTGGGTGATGTGGAACATTTTACGTTCGATGGTCATCAGCGGCGGCATTTCGTTATTGAAGGCCAGCTTTTTATGCTTGAGCTGATAATCAATCCACGCCAGCTGTAGCGCGTAAAGCGCCGCGATAATAAGCGTCGCGTAGGCGAACAGCGAGAGCCCAATATGCACCATCATCCCCGGCGTCGTTTCGAGGTGGGTAATAAATTCATTGGGCATAAACGTCGCGAACGCCAGATTGATAAGCGCAAAGGCATAGACAATCGGTAGCAGCAACCAGCCGCGATTGCGGGAAGCGACGATGGTCATCACGGTGCAAATCAGCAGGCTAACAAGCGAGCCTACATTAAGCAGGCTGAGATTCTGGCCGGAGCCGTCCGAAGGAAATATCCGCGCTTCCAGCGCCAGACCGTGGCTTATCAGCGCAATCACGGCGGAAATGATGGCGATACGGCGCCATGCGCTGTTCTTACGAAGCAGGCCAGGAATGATCAGCGCGAGGCTGATAGAGTAAGCGACGAGCGCAAGTAGTGCGAAAAAAGGCATATAAGGGTGTCGTTCATTCGCCAGAAAGGAAAGTGGATCAGTATACCGTTACGTGACTCAGGCTCCAACCGTTGCATCACACCCAATACACCGATCGTGTTATACTCCGACCCATTCTGAATCAGAGTCGCTGTGGCGGCCTTAATGTGACCTCTTAGGCAAAAGACTATGTTTGATAATTTAACCGATCGTTTGTCGCGTACGCTGCGCAATATTAGCGGCCGTGGACGCCTGACCGAAGACAACATCAAAGATACCCTGCGCGAAGTGCGTATGGCGCTGTTGGAAGCAGACGTAGCGCTGCCCGTCGTGCGCGAATTTATCAACCGCGTTAAAGAAAAAGCGGTTGGTCACGAAGTTAACAAAAGCCTGACGCCTGGTCAGGAGTTTGTGAAAATCGTCCGTAACGAACTGGTTGCGGCGATGGGCGAAGAAAACCAGACGCTGAATCTGGCCGCGCAACCGCCTGCGGTCGTGCTGATGGCGGGCCTGCAAGGTGCCGGTAAAACCACCAGCGTCGGGAAGCTCGGTAAGTTTCTGCGCGAAAAGCATAAGAAAAAAGTCATGGTGGTGTCCGCCGACGTGTATCGCCCGGCGGCGATCAAACAGCTGGAAACGCTGGCGCAACAGGTCGGCGTGGATTTCTTCCCGTCAGACGCGGCGCAAAAACCGGTCGATATTGTTAACGCCGCGCTCAAAGAAGCCAAACTGAAATTCTACGATGTGCTGCTGGTGGATACCGCCGGCCGTTTGCACGTCGATGAAGCGATGATGGACGAGATCAAGCAGGTTCATGCCGCGATTAAGCCGGTTGAAACGCTGTTTGTGGTCGATGCCATGACCGGTCAGGATGCGGCCAATACCGCTAAAGCGTTTAACGAAGCGCTGCCGCTCACCGGCGTCGTGTTGACCAAAGTCGACGGTGATGCTCGCGGCGGTGCGGCGCTCTCGATTCGCCATATTACCGGCAAACCGGTGAAATTCCTGGGTGTCGGTGAGAAAACCGAGGCGCTGGAGCCATTCCACCCGGATCGTATCGCGTCCCGTATTCTGGGCATGGGCGATGTGCTCTCGCTTATCGAAGATATCGAAAGCAAAGTAGACCGCGCCCAGGCGGAGAAACTGGCGAACAAGCTGAAGAAAGGCGACGGTTTCGATCTGAACGACTTCCTTGAGCAGCTTAAGCAGATGAAGAACATGGGCGGTATGGCGAGCCTGATGGGCAAGCTGCCGGGCATGGGGCAGATTCCGGATAACGTGAAGTCCCAGATGGACGACAAAGTCTTGGTGCGCATGGAGGCGATTATCAGTTCCATGACCCTGAAAGAACGCGCCAATCCGGACATCATTAAAGGTTCGCGTAAACGCCGTATCGCTGCCGGTTGCGGTATGCAAGTTCAGGACGTTAACCGTCTTCTGAAACAGTTCGACGACATGCAGCGCATGATGAAGAAAATGAAGAAGGGCGGCATGGCGAAGATGATGCGCGGCATGAAAGGGATGATGCCGCCAGGCTTCCCTGGCCGCTAAACAGAGAAAAATCAGGCTATCTTATTTGCCATTTTCGTCCCGGGGTGTGCTCGGAATGCTCACGTACTGCGTGTACGCTCCGCTTCCTGCGCGCACGCCGTGAAGAAACTGGCTGCAACGATATACGCCTGATTGTCCTCTGTTGCTATATGCAGATTGCTTTTTCCCCAGAAATCAGTAAAATTTTCGGGCTTTTAATATGACGCCGGGCTCCTTCCCTCGAGGGGGCCTGGTGTTTTATTCACTATAGAGGATGTTATGGTAACTATTCGTTTAGCACGTCACGGCGCGAAAAAGCGTCCGTTCTACCAGGTCGTCGTAACTGACAGCCGTAATGCACGCAACGGTCGCTTCATTGAGCGCGTTGGTTTCTTCAACCCGATCGCCAGCGAAAAAGAAGAAGGCACCCGCCTGGATCTGGACCGCATTGAGCACTGGGTTGGCCAGGGCGCTACCGTTTCTGATCGCGTTTCCGCGCTGATCAAAGCAGCAAAAAAAGCAGCTTAATCTGTCACGGTGGCCATGATGAGCAAGCAAGACGCCGCTAAGGTTCCTGTTAACCCGATTGTTCTCGGGAAAATGGGCTCCTGCTACGGTATCCGTGGTTGGCTCAGAGTGTTTTCCTCCACCGAAGACGCCGAAAGCATTTTTGACTATCAGCCCTGGTTTATCCAGAAGGCCGGTCAGTGGCAGCCAGTACAGCTGGAAAGCTGGAAGCACCACAATCAGGATCTGATCATCAAGCTGAAAGGCGTTGACGATCGGGATGCGGCGAATCTGCTCACCAATTGCGAAATTGTGGTTGATTCAACGCAACTGCCCGCTCTCGAAGAGGGTGACTATTACTGGAAAGACCTTATGGGTTGCCAGGTAGTGACCACTGAGGGATATCAGCTCGGTAAAGTCATCGACATGATGGAAACCGGGTCGAATGACGTTCTCGTCATTAAGGCAAACCTGAAAGATGCGTTCGGTATCAAGGAGCGGTTGGTTCCGTTCCTCGATGGGCAGGTTATCAAGAAAGTCGATCTCGCTACTCAAACCATTGAAGTAGATTGGGATCCTGGTTTTTAAATACTTCTGAATACGGTAAAAGACGGCGCTATGTGGATTGGCATAATTAGCCTGTTTCCTGAGATGTTCCGCGCAATTACCGATTACGGGGTAACTGGCCGGGCAGTAAAAAATGGCCTGCTGAGCATCCAGAGCTGGAGTCCGCGTGATTTCACTCATGACCGGCACCGTACCGTGGACGATCGTCCTTACGGCGGCGGACCGGGGATGTTAATGATGGTGCAACCCTTACGGGATGCTATTCATGCCGCAAAAGCTGCGGCGGGCGAAGGCGCGAAGGTTGTCTACCTTTCACCTCAGGGACGCAAGCTTGATCAAGAAGGCGTCAGTGAGTTAGCGACAAACAAGAAGTTGATTCTGGTTTGTGGCCGTTACGAAGGGATTGATGAGCGCGTGATCCAGACCGAAATTGACGAAGAGTGGTCAATCGGTGATTACGTTCTCAGTGGTGGTGAGTTACCAGCAATGACGCTGATTGACTCGGTCGCCCGGTTTATTCCGGGGGTGCTGGGTCACGAGGCATCGGCAATTGAAGATTCCTTTGCCGACGGTTTGCTGGATTGCCCACATTACACCCGCCCTGAAGTACTGGAAGGGATGGAAGTACCGGCAGTATTGCTGTCGGGGAACCACGCTGAAATCCGTCGCTGGCGTTTGAAGCAGCAACTGGGTCGAACCTGGCTTAGAAGACCTGAACTTTTGGAAAACCTGGCTCTGACTGAAGAGCAAGCAAGGTTGCTGGCGGAGTTCAAAACTGAACACGCGCAACAGCAGCATAAACATGATGGGATGGCATAAGCCCCCAATACATCAGTTTACCCAGGATAAGAGATTAAATTATGAGCAACATTATTAAGCAAATTGAACAAGAGCAGATGAAGCAGGACGTACCTTCCTTCCGTCCGGGTGATACCGTGGAAGTGAAAGTATGGGTTGTTGAAGGTTCCAAAAAACGTCTGCAGGCATTTGAGGGCGTGGTTATCGCTATCCGTAACCGCGGTCTGCACTCTGCATTCACTGTTCGTAAAATCTCCAACGGCGAAGGTGTTGAGCGTGTATTCCAGACTCACTCACCGGTAGTTGACAGCATTGCTGTTAAACGTCGTGGTGCCGTTCGTAAAGCTAAACTGTACTACCTGCGTGAGCGTACTGGTAAAGCTGCTCGTATTAAAGAGCGCCTGAACTAAGAAACGCTTTCGCGACATCCGTGAAAGTAGTGTAGATACAAGGGGTTGGCATTATGCCAGCCCCTTGTTTTTTTGGGATCGCAGGAATTTTTTACCGCTGTAGTCAGCGCGGTTTCGCAAGGATGTGAAACAAAAATGGACAGGTCACTGCTCTTTTTTTATGGATTATTTGTCGGTTTCATTGGCTATTACTTATGGAAAGCTAAAAAGCAACAGGTTCTCGTCAATACTCTGGCGCAACTGACCACGCTAGGCATCAGCATAATTCTGGCCTCGCAGATTGCAAAGACGGGCTCCGGGGCATGGTGGCTCGCTGTGTTTATTTTCGCGTTGACGCTCTACGTCGGCGGCGCGATTCTGTTTCTCGCCATTAAATCTCATCACGGTAAAAAGCAGCTACTGGCCGCGCTTAACGTTATTAAAAGTGAGGGTGCAGCAGGCCTGGAAGCCTTATTACATAACGACGTTGATAGTCGCCAGGGTGGGTTGACATGGTTTGTTGTCTGTATGCCAGAGTCAAAAAGCGTAGAGATCGGCGCAAATATTACTAACCAGTCATGGGCGTTAAATAAAAAGTATTACCTTCGCACCTTATCAAACAGAACGGTTTGTTTTGTACCCGACACGGTTCTGGAGGAGGTCGATCTCAACAGGGATGGGCTTTATGCCCTGAGCATGTTTGTGCGGCATAGCAAAGTCACTGCTGAATTAGTCAGGCATTATGCAGAGGCCATAAAAAGTGGCGTCAATGAGCCATGGAAGTGCTTTGATGACGAGTCATCATCAAAGCCTTAATGGCTCGTGCTGTGGTGGGCTATTTTTTGACAAGGAAAATGATCGATGAAAATCCTGAACGTGTTACTTCTTCCTCTGTGTTTCGCATTCCTGAGCACCTCTTCCTTTACGTATGCAGCCAACTATCCGTGTTCTAAGTCGAAAGGTGGCGTCTCGCACTGTACCGCTGATGGTAAGTTTGTGTGTAATGACGGCAGCATAAGCCGTTCCAAAAAGAAATGTAGTTAGTACATATGTCGCGAAAGCGCTGTCTGATGTCGCAATAAAGCGCCCGACGAGGCATTTTCCGGTCTTCGTATCGCTTTTCATTAACCTGATGAACGCAAATCATTTACAATGCCCTTTCTTATGGAGGGGATGTGGCCATCAGTTCAAGACACGCACAGACAATAAATAAAGCAGCATGGGCAGCGTTGTTTGCCATGCTGTTGATTGTCGTTGCGCCGCTGATTTCTGTCTCGCTTCATCATGCCCGGGCAACCGACCCCGCGCCGCATACCCAGCCCCAGCACCATCACGCAATGGTCCAGCATGAAAACATGACGGAGCATGCCCATACGCCAGGCCAGCCAATGGTTGACCATGCAGAAGCGTGCGGATACTGCGTTCTGTTAAGCCATGTACCAGGTATTTTGCTGCTTGCGCTCGCACTGGTTTATGCGCTGTTACGGCTGGTTCGCCAGGCAAGTTATCCCTGTTTTGCTGCACTTTGCCGTTCCGCCATCTGGCTGAGACCCGTCCCCCGCGCCCCGCCCGTCGCGTCTGCTTTATCCCTTAATTACGATTAAATGACGTCTCTCACGAGAGAGGCTAACCGTACTTTATAAAAAGGATAAGTATGACAACCTGCACCCAACGCCAGGCGTGGATCACCCTGCTGCTGCGGCTTCACTTCGCCATAGGATTATTTGTTGGCCCCTTTATTTTTGTCGCTGCGCTGTCGGGCACGCTGTATGTCGCGACGCCGCAACTGGAACAATATGTTTATGCATCGACACTGAACGGCAGTCGGGAAGGGGAGCCGCAGCCACTTGCCAGGCAAATTGACATCGCCAATCAGGTCACGCAGCACGCGTTGCGATTACACGCCGTCAGGCCCGGACTTGAAGCCGGCCAAACCACACGGGTGATGTACAGCGATCCGGCGCTTGCCCCTTCGGAGCACCGGGCTATTTTTATCGATCCCGTTACGCTCGCCGTTACCGGTGATATGACCGTTTACGGCACCAGTGGAATACTACCGCTGCGCCAGTGGATAGATTATCTGCACCGCTCATTGCTGCTGGGAGATGTTGGCCGCCTCTATAGTGAGTTGGCGGCATCATGGATGTGGATTGCCGCACTCGGCGGTATTTTCTTGTGGTGGATGACAAAACCCTCCCGAAAACCCAGAACGGTGAAGCGTAGCCGGTTAATGGCTGCGAGGCAGTTGCATATCACGCTGGGACTGACGCTGCTGGCTGGTTTGCTGCTCTTTTCCGCCACCGGTCTTACCTGGTCGCAATATGCCGGGGGGAATGTCGATAAGTTGCGTGCCGCGATGGGCTGGATGACGCCTCAGGTGAACACATTACTTTCCGGCCAGGCCGTGCCAGCCGATCCACATGCTGAACATCACGGACATCATCCGGCGGCGACGGAACCGCAGCAGGAGCAGGGAGCTAATATTGATCGGGTACTCGCACTGGCGCAACATCACGGAATTCACGCCAGTCTGCTGGAAATACGCCCGCCGCGGAACCCACATCAGGCATGGACAGTGACAGAGATTGACAGGCGCTGGCCAACACAGGTCGACGCCGTGGCGATCAATGGCGAAACGATGCAGGTTATCGATCAAACGTCTTTCGAACAGTTTCCGCTGATGGCAAAACTCACCCGCTGGGGGGTGGATTTCCATATGGGGATCCTGTTTGGCCTGATTAATCAGCTTGCACTGATCGGCTTCGGGATCGCGCTGTGCGTACTGATCGGCATGGGGTACCGGCAGTGGTGGTTAAGGCGCCCTGCTGCGGCAGTTAACAATCCGGCCGAAACGCTATGTCAGGCTTGGTTGATGCTGTCAGGCGTGGGACGCACCTGCGCAGTGATAGTTATCGCGGCGTTTGGTTTTGCCATGCCTGTATTAGGGATCAGTCTGCTGTTGTTTTTACTGTTCGATATTTTCCGCTGGAAACGGGCGCAGCGTCGTCAGGCAGCGCAACCCGCCGTTAACTAAGCATCAGGGCGTGCTGATGACAACCGCAACGCGGCGGTTTTCGGCACGCCCTGAACTGGTTTTATTGCTGGCAATCGGAAATTTTTTACCTAACCCCTGAGTCGTCAAATTACTGCGCGGTACGCCCGCGCCCGTTGCCCAGGCGTCAGCCACGATATTGGCGCGTTTAAGGGACAGCGCTTCGTTATAACTGTCTTCGCCGTAATTATCGGTATGACCGTCCATACGGGCGTGTTTTAAACCATAAGCCGACAGCTTCGCCGCCATGCTTTTTATTTGGTTGTAACTTTCAGGCCGAAGCTGGTACTGATTTTTATCAAACAGAATGGTATCGGAGAGCCCTAATGACCAGTCACCGTCGCTTTCGTTAAAGCCATAAGACTGCATAACGGCGACCTGCTCCGGAGTGAATTTCCCCTGAGGTGTCTGGCAACCGGTTAACAGCAAAGCGGCGAGAATGACAGGAGCGAAAAAGCGCGGCAACATAACAATTTCCTTTGTGTTTATCCAAACACCAGTCGGCGTTTGTTCTTTTCGATATACATATTTTGATCGGCCACTTCCATTAACGACTCAGGCGTGGCGGTGCATTTCGCCAGCGCATAGCCAATGCTCATCGACATCACGGTCGTTTCGCCGTTATTCAGCATGATCGGCGGCAGCAAGGCGTGACGTAATGATTGTATTAATGTCAGCAACGCATCTGTGGACTGAACGCCTGTCAGCAGTATCGCAAATTCATCGCCACCCAGACGGTAGGCGCAATGATTGTCACCGGCGAAGGTGCGTAACCGGTTTGCAATCTCTGTCAGCACCCGATCGCCTACCGCATGTCCCCAGGTATCATTGATATATTTAAAGTTATCGCCATCCAGAAACAGCAGCGCCGCATCTATTTTACGGCTTCGATCATTCATCATGCTTTCAACTGCCTGCCGAAACGCGGTGCGGTTAGCCAGACCCGTGAGCGGATCGTGAGTCGCGCTGATCAATAACGAGGCATTTTTACGCTGAAGTTGTGTTTGCCAGGTTTCCATTTCATCCAGCAATGTATTAAAGTCCTGCGCGAAAAGATGAAATTCTTCTATGCGTTCAGCGGAAACCCGGCGCGAGAAGTTACGATTAGTCCGCACATCATGAGCCACCTCAGTAATATTACTTAACGCATCCACCATACCCTTATGTAAATAGCGGGTAATCGATAATGAAATTAATGATGCGAGAATGAGACACGCTGTTAACACGCCAAGCGAGGTCCAGACAAAATGCGTAATAATATTGTCCATCGCCGTTAAGCGAATTTCACCCAACGTTTTGCCATCATGATAAATGTTTTGCACGACAGGGGTAGGGAATACCCATTTACTGACAATCCCTCCCATCATATCGCGTGCATTTTCTGCAGTGCCTGACCAGTCGGCAATGATTTCGCCATTACTGTTCACTACCTGCGCACTGGAAAATTGCCCCTGTTCGCCGAGCATAGACAGCGTCTCATAAGCCGCCGGCCCATCATGGAATACCATAGCCGCTTCCAGAGAATGGCTTATCGACACGCTCTGCAGGCGCAGGTTGTTTTGCGCATATTGTTTTAACGTCAGCAGGGATGAAACGGAAAGCAACATCCAGGCAACAATCATGGTAATCACGACGCTTATCATGCTTATTCGACGTAACGTTCTTTTAAACGTCGGTCTTTGCAAGTTATTGATATCCTTAATCATGTCGACTGTTCCGTGCGAGCATTAATACTTCGGGATTGACCCGCACGCCGCTGCGAGACAATGAATCAAGGTTAACGGCGAACTTAACCGGCGTGACATCGATATTCAGGCAAAATGAACTGCCGATAAGGCATTCCGTATTTTGTTCCGCGATTAATAATAACGCCCGTGGCTGATATGCCTCTATTAATTTCACCTGTTGTTCTGGTGCTTCAATACCGAAATAAATACCATCGCAGTTTGCGATTAGCGCCTCTTCACTGTTTTCAACAATAACCGGCGTAAAAGAGATCGGGGTAATATTACTGGCAATAATGTGTGCCATTCGCGCCGACCTGAAAATACAAATACGCGGTGCGGCGTTAAGTTTTGGCCAACGCGTATAACTGATAATACCGGATACGATACGCTGCACGGCCTCGTCATTATTTGGACCCGGCGAGGGAAGGTCAGCGAGCGAAGGTATCGTCACAATCATCAGTGCGAAAATAACCGCTCGAAAGTGCAGCACAGACATGGTGCGGGATCTCAGCTAAACGTGTGGTGCAAAAATCATATTATTGGCAAGTGGCGCGGATAATATCATCTGCCAGGTGATTCGTCATTCTCTGCGCGTAAACAGCCAGCGCAATAATGGAAGGTTGAAGCTCCTATTTATTTGTAATTTAGCGGGCCGGAAAAACGCTAAAGCATTTAATTCAGTATTGATTCTTCACTGGCGCCCGTGTCGCCTGATTGCCAGCGTGCGCGCAATTGAGGCGTTTCACTGAGATTCTCACAGGCAGCAGGGAAGCTTTTCCCGCTAAGCCCCAGGAGATACACAAAATCGTCCTGACATAACCGTTGTTGGCCGCGCAGGTAGCCTTTTTTGTAATCTTTCATATTGATGCGCGCGTCATCATAGTCCAGCGCCAGCCGCTGAGCGGTTTTTGGCGAACCGCCAGACATCGCATCATCCGCGCCAATTTGATACCAGTTTCTGTCGCCCCATGTCGGCGCATGGGTGTAGGGGTCGATCTGACAGCCAGTGCACAGCAGTATGCTGATAAAGAGTAGTGCCAGACGCATCGGTTTATCCCTGACGTGTTATTCATCCCTACTTAACGTAGCGCAAAAAAGGCTTTCTCAGCGTGTTCTTTCGCGCTCAGCGAAGAGATTCCACAGATGTAAACTTTTATTTACTATTTAAGCCCAATGAAAGGCAATAAAATTCGCTTTGTAACGATAAATTTACGTAATGTGGATTGAAATGTTTACCGCTTATGGTAAGGTAAGTTACCTCTCTGAGGTTAAGATTAACGAAAACGAGCAAACTTAAGGGTCGCAATCATGCAAAAAGACGCGCTGAATAACGTTCACATCGCTGATGAACAGGTACTGATTACTCCGGATCAATTAAAGGCTGAATTCCCGCTGACGGTAGAACAGGAAGCGCAGATCGCACGTTCCCGTAAAACGATTTCAGACATTATCGCCGGACGCGATCCGCGTTTGTTAGTGGTTTGTGGACCTTGCTCGATCCACGATCCTGAAGCGGCCCTTGAGTATGCTCGTCGTTTTAAAGCGCTTTCCGAACAAGTCAGCGATACGCTTTACCTCGTTATGCGCGTCTATTTTGAAAAACCCCGCACCACCGTTGGCTGGAAAGGGCTGATTAACGATCCTCATATGGATGGCTCGTTTGAGGTTGAAACCGGCCTTAAAATCGCCCGTAGCCTGTTGGTGGAACTGGTCAGTTTGGGGCTGCCGCTGGCGACCGAAGCGCTGGATCCCAACAGCCCGCAATACCTTGGCGATCTGTTTAGCTGGTCGGCTATTGGCGCCCGTACCACCGAATCGCAAACGCACCGCGAAATGGCTTCGGGCCTCTCGATGCCGGTCGGCTTCAAAAATGGAACGGATGGCAGTCTGGCGACCGCCATTAACGCCATGCGCGCGGCTGAACAGTCGCACCGTTTTGTGGGTATCAACCAGGCGGGCCAGGTGTGCCTGCTGCAAACCCAGGGCAACCCGGACGGGCATGTGATCCTGCGTGGCGGTAAAGCCCCCAACTACAGCCCTGCAGATGTGGCGCAATGTGAAAAAGAAATGGAACAGGCAGGACTGCGTCCGGCGCTGATGATAGATTGCAGTCACGGTAATTCAAATAAAGACTACCGTCGTCAACCGGGCGTTGCGGAATCCGTGGTCGCTCAGATCAAAGATGGTAATCGTTCTATCATTGGCCTGATGATTGAAAGCCACCTGTTTGAAGGCAATCAATCTTCTGAGCAACCGCGCAGCGAGATGAAATACGGCGTTTCCGTGACGGATGCTTGCATCAGTTGGGAAACTACCGAGGCATTGCTGCAGGAAATCCACAACGATCTGAACGGTACGCTCGCAGCGCGTTTCGCTTAAGAGGTAATTATGGTTGCAGAATTGACCGCACTGCGCGATCAAATCGATGAAGTGGATAAGGCGCTGCTGGGGCTACTGGCGCGCCGGCTGGAGCTGGTCTCTGAAGTGGGTGAAGTGAAAAGCCGCTACGGACTGCCGGTCTATGTGCCGGAACGTGAAGCATCAATGCTGGCGTCCCGACGTCATGAGGCTGAGCAGCTCGGTGTTTCGCCGGATCTGATTGAAGATGTATTGCGCCGGGTGATGCGCGAATCCTACGCCCATGAAAATGATAAGGGCTTCAAAACCCTGCAACCGGATCTTCGCCCGGTCGTCATTGTTGGCGGGGCAGGGCAAATGGGGCGTCTGTTTGAGAAGATGCTGCAATTGTCAGGTTATCAGGTCCGTATTCTGGAACAGCAGGACTGGCCGCAGGCGCAGGAATTAGTTGCTGATGCCGGTATGGTGATTGTCAGCGTGCCCATCCATGTGACCGAACAGGTGATTGCTAAATTGCCGCGTCTGCCGGATGACTGCATCCTCGTTGATCTGGCCTCAGTGAAAAACGGGCCTTTACAGGCGATGTTGGCCGCCCACAGCGGCCCGGTGTTAGGCTTGCACCCGATGTTTGGCCCGGACAGCGGCAGTCTCGCGAAGCAGGTCGTGGTTTATTGCGACGGTCGTCAGCCTGAGGCGTATCAGTGGTTCCTTGAACAGATCCAGGTGTGGGGCGCTCGCTTGCACCGCAGCAGCGCGGTGGAGCATGACCAGAACATGGCGTTTATTCAGGCGCTACGTCACTTTGCAACCTTTGCCTATGGCCTGCACCTGGCGGAAGAGAATGTCCAGCTGGAAAAACTGCTGGCGCTCTCGTCGCCAATCTATCGACTGGAACTGGCGATGGTAGGGCGGTTGTTTGCTCAGGACCCGCAGCTGTACGCGGATATCATTATGTCTTCCGAAGCGAATCTGGCCCTGATTAAGCGATACTACAGGCGGTTTGGCGAAGCGATTAGTTTGTTAGAGCAGGGCAATAAACAAGCGTTTATCGATAGTTTCCGCAAAGTCGAACACTGGTTTGGCGATTATGCGGAGCGCTTTCAGAGCGAAAGCCGCACCTTGTTGCGTCAGGCCAACGACAGCCGCCAGTAAGCGGTTACTCCATAAAAAAGCCAGCGTATCGCTGGCTTTTTTTTAGGTTATGCCGGTTCGACAGGCACGACATTCTCGCTCGGATAACACCCAAGAACCTTCATTGAGCGGGTAATGTCGGTGAGTTCACGCAACGCCTGCTGCATTTCCGCTTGCTGGACGTTAGCCTGGATATCCAGATAGAACATCTCTTCCCACGGGTTACCATGAATCGGGCGCGATTCGAGGCGCGTCATGATCAGATTGTGATTACGGAGCACCAGCAGCGCTTCAACCAACGCACCGGCCTGCTGGCCCGTCGCCATCAGTAAAGTCGTTTTGGCTGGAACCTGATCGGAGACGTGTATCGCTTTACGCGCCAGCACGATAAAACGGGTGATATTTTGCGACTGGTTCGCCAGATTGCGCTCAAGAACCTGTAATCCATACAATGCGCCACCGGCTTCGCTTCCCAGCGCGGCAACTTTCGGCGATTTCATCTGAGCCACTTTTTCCATCGCGGCTGAAGTGCTCTCGCAGTATTCAATTTTCCAGTGTGAATAACGGTTCAGGAACTGGCTACATTGCTGGAATGGTTGCGGATGGCTGTAAATCGTGTCGATGTTCTCCAGATCGGTTGATCCTGAAACCAGTACGCAGTGATCGATAGGGATGGTTAACTCACCGACAATCGACAGGCTGGTGTGCTGAAGCAGGTCGTACACATCGTTTATCGCGCCGGAACTGGTGTTCTCAAGCGGGACGACAGCGTAATCGGCCTGACCCGTTTCTACCTGATTAAAAATATCCTGGAATTTGGCGCAACCGCTTTCAATGAACTGCTCGAAATGGCGGGCGGCATACTGACGTGCTGCCAGATGGGAATAAGAGCCTTTTGGGCCCAGAAAAGCAACCCGCGCGGAGTGCGGATTGGTTTGGTTAAGGTGTTGCTGAAGCAGCGCCTGCTGGGTTAATACGGAATCTTCGATGATCAGTTGAAACAGACGCGTAATGTAATGCGCATCCAGGTGATGGGCTTTTCCAAGCTGGATAAGTTTATCCAGCAGATCGCGTTCACGGTCAATATCCCGCACCGGCCGGTGGGTGGCGAGCTTGGCTTTGCCGACTTCAACCGCAAGGGTACGACGCTCGGCTAACAACGCCAGTAACTTCTCATCCAACGCACTGATTTTATCCCGCAGAGCCAGTAAAGGGTTTTCCGCTGTCATAACGCTACCTTTTTTATTGTCATAAAAAAGGCCTCCCGATTTGGGAGGCCTGTTTGTTCGTCTTCGCATTCTTTATCACACGACGAAAAGCCTCCCGGTCAGGGGAAGGTAAAAAAGAATGCGAAGAAAAACGGCAATAGTTTCATGAAATGTTCCCTGAAAATGTACGGATTACACTACCCGTACTGTTTTCGCTCTGTCAATAAAAAACGCGCCCGGAGGCGCGTTGTTAGTGTTTGAGTGTTTACTCTTCATCTTCCGCGAAGCTAACGTCTTTAACTGATGGTACTGCGCGACGTGCTTCCCCTTTGTGTTGCACTTTGTTCAGTTGTCGCTCCAGTTTGTTGATAAGTTCGTTAATAGCCGTATACATATCTTCGTGTTTTGCGCTGGCGACAAGATGGCCGTTTGGCGTATTCATCGTGGCGTCGGCGACGAAGCCTTGAGGTTCTCTGGACAAAATGATGTGTGGATTAATTAAGTGAGTTTGCCATTTTTCCAGTTTAGCGAGACGGTCTGCGACATGCTGGCGGATTGCCGGAGTGATTTCCATTTGTTTGCTGGTAATGTTCATTGTCATAAATTTTACCTCTTGTCTTTCCCGTCTTGGTGATTTCAGCATACCGTCGTGAGTGTCAAATTGTGTGAGTGAAATCACAAAGTTTTGTCACTTTTTGTCAATGAAAAGGTTTTGTGAGACAGGACAGGAAGAGGCCATTTTTCACTTGTCGGATCGCGTTTTCCAGGCCATATTTGATGGGATGACTCCGTGCCGAATCCAGTAAAAATGGGGCGGCAGGCATAAAAAAAGGCAGCCAGGCTGCCTTTTTTTATTACGCAAACAATCAGGTATTGCTGCTGTTTGCTTCAATGATTTTGGCGACTTTATCAGCCTGCCCATTCATCTGCATTTCACGGTAGGCGTTTTCCATCAGCTTCAGGCCTTCACGCGTTGCCTGGGTATCCGGATAATCACGCAGCATGCCTTCTACACGGTTAACGACGGCAACGTACGCGCCGCGCTTGGTGTAATACTCCGCCACGGACAGCTCATATTTCGCCAGACGATCTTTAAGGAACACCATGCGCTTAGTGGCATCGGTGACATACTGGCTTTTCGGATAACCGCGCGTCAGCTTAGCGAAATCGCGGAACGCGTCGCGGGCATGTTGCGGATCGCGATCGGAGCGATCAACGCCAAAGAATCCCTGCAGCGCGCTGTCATCCAGAGCCATGTTGGTCAAACCGCGCATATAAAGCACATAGTCAATATTCGGATGTGTCGGATTCAGACGAATGAAACGATCGATGGAAGCCTGAGCCAGCGGCAGATCGGCATTTTTGTAATAGGCGTAGATCAAATCCAACTGCACCTGCTGGGAATACGGCCCAAATGGATAACGATTATCCAGCGCTTCCAGTTGCGTTATTGCCGCTTTCCAGTTACCGTCCTGCAGTTTTTGCTGAGCAGTCGCGTAAATTTCAGATGGCGGATTATCAGGAACCTCTTCCTTAGAACCGGAGCAACCCGCCAAAGCCAGGCTCAACGTGGCGGCAGCCACCAGATATTTCATGCGCGTCATGACGTTTTGACTTTCCTCAGAATGTTTTACTTGTGCGGGAGATTGACAGTTCCTGCTCCCGGTTAAGACCAGCTACAATAGCACACTATATTATACGGCGAAGCCGTAAATCCCAACGTAAACAAAGAAGCAGTATATGGCACAACGAGTACAACTCACTGCAACGGTGTCCGAATCTCAACTCGGTCAACGCTTAGATCAGGCTTTGGCCGAAATGTTCCCGGATTATTCGCGATCGCGCATAAAAGAGTGGATTTTAGATCAGCGCGTCCACCTTAACGGTAAAATTAGCGATAAACCTAAAGAAAAAGTCTTTGGTGGCGAGAACGTGGTTATCGATGTTGAAATCGAAGAAGACGCACGTTTCGAACCTCAGGATATCCCGCTGAATATTGTCTATGAAGATGATGATATTCTGGTCATTAACAAGCCCCGCGATTTCGTCGTTCATCCTGGCGCCGGTAATCCTGACGGCACCGTGCTGAATGCACTGCTCCACTACTATCCGCCCATCGCGGACGTGCCGCGTGCGGGCATTGTGCATCGTCTGGATAAAGACACCACCGGTTTAATGGTCGTCGCAAAAACCATTCCTGCGCAGACACGTCTGGTGGAATCGTTGCAATTGCGCGAAATCACTCGCGAGTACGAGGCGGTAGCGATTGGTCATATGACGGCGGGCGGAACAGTAGAAGAACCGATCAGCCGTCATCCGACTAAACGCACCCATATGTCGGTTCATCCGATGGGTAAACCCGCCGTCACTCACTACCGGATTATGGAGCACTTTAGGATTCATACCCGCCTGCGGTTGCGCCTGGAAACCGGTCGTACGCACCAGATCCGTGTGCACATGGCGCATATCACTCATCCGCTGGTGGGTGATCAGCTGTATGGTGGCCGTCCGCGTCCGCCGAAGGGCGCGTCAGAGGCGTTTATCCAGGCGCTGCGCCAGTTCGATCGTCAGGCGCTGCACGCTACGATGCTGCGTCTTTATCATCCGATAACCGGTATCCAGATGGAGTGGCACGCGCCGATCCCTCAGGATATGGTTGATCTTATTGACGCGTTACGCGCTGATTTCGAAGCGCATAAAGACGATGTTGACTGGTTATGACCACACTGATTATCCCTGAGTGGCCGTTACCGCCGGGTGTGGCTGCCTGCAGCAGCACCCGAACTGGCGGCGTGAGCGCTGGCGCGTATGACTCGCTCAATCTGGGCGCGCACTGCGGCGATAACCTGGATGATGTTGAGGAAAATCGACGTCGGCTGTTTGCCGCTGCCCAAATGCCCTCGAAACCCGTCTGGCTTGAACAGGTGCATGGCGATGCGGTGTTGAGATTGACCGGCGAACCTTACGCTTCTAAACGCGCCGATGCCTCGTGGAGCGATACGCCCGGCATCGTCTGCACTGTGATGACGGCCGACTGCCTGCCGGTGCTGTTCTGTAACCAGGCGGGTACACAGGTGGCTGCGGCGCATGCAGGATGGCGGGGATTGTGCGAGGGAGTGCTGGAGCAAACCCTCGCTAATTTTAACGATCGTCCCGAAAATATTATGGCCTGGCTGGGGCCAGCGATTGGCCCGCAGGCTTTTGAAGTCGGGGATGATGTGCGGGATGCGTTTATCGCTAAAGACAGCAAAGCCGAAAATGCGTTTCGTCCGGCAGGGGAAAAATATTTCGCGGATATTTACCAACTCGCCCGCCAGCGCCTGAATAATGCAGGGGTGACTTCTGTATATGGCGGCGACCGCTGTACGTATACGGAAGAGCGCGATTTTTTCTCATACCGACGTGACAGAATCACGGGGCGTATGGCAAGTTTCATTTGGCTGATATAACCTATCGAATCAAGACGATCCAGGGCGCGTTGTTTTCTTTTCACATAATTCAGGTCAATTAACCTTGAATAATTGAGGGATGACCTCATTTAATCTCCAGTAGCAAATTTGACCTGTTATGGGAGGAGTTATGCGTCTGGATCGTCTTACTAATAAATTCCAGCTTGCTCTTGCCGATGCTCAGTCACTCGCACTGGGGCAAGACAACCAATTCATCGAACCCTTACACTTAATGAGCGCCTTGCTGAAACAGGAAGGGGGTTCCGTTCATCCTTTATTAACCTCAGCGGGCGTGAATGCCGGCAAATTACGCACGGATATTGAACAGGCGTTAAGTCGCCTGCCGCAGGTTGAAGGCACCGGTGGCGATGTTCAGCCGTCTCAGGATTTAATCCGCGTTCTGAATCTTTGCGACAAGCTGGCGCAAAAGCAGGGTGACAATTTTATTTCTTCAGAACTGTTTGTCCTGGCTGCGCTGGAATCGCGCGGTGTCCTCGCCGATCTTCTCAAAGCGGCAGGCGCGAATACCGCAAATATCAACCAGGCGATTGCGCAGATGCGTGGAGGTGAAAGCGTGAACGATCAGGGGGCTGAAGATCAGCGCCAGGCTTTGAAAAAATATACTCTCGATCTTACAGAGCGTGCCGAGCAGGGCAAACTTGACCCGGTTATCGGCCGTGATGAAGAAATTCGCCGTACTATTCAGGTATTGCAGCGCAGAACCAAAAACAACCCAGTGCTGATCGGTGAGCCGGGTGTCGGTAAAACCGCCATCGTTGAGGGGCTGGCGCAGCGTATCGTGAATGGCGAAGTGCCGGAAGGCCTGAAGGGCCGCCGTGTACTGGCGCTGGATATGGGGGCGCTGGTGGCGGGTGCGAAATACCGCGGTGAGTTCGAAGAGCGCTTAAAAGGCGTACTGAGCGATCTCTCAAAACAGGAAGGTAATGTCATCCTGTTTATTGACGAATTGCACACCATGGTTGGCGCAGGTAAAGCTGATGGCGCAATGGACGCTGGCAACATGTTAAAACCTGCCCTGGCGCGGGGTGAACTGCACTGCGTGGGCGCAACCACGTTGGATGAGTATCGTCAGTATATTGAAAAAGATGCCGCTCTGGAGCGTCGTTTCCAGAAAGTCTTTGTTGCTGAACCTACAGTAGAAGACACCATCGCTATCCTGCGTGGCCTGAAAGAGCGTTACGAGCTTCACCACCATGTTCAAATTACCGACCCGGCTATCGTTGCGGCGGCGACGTTATCGCACCGTTATATTGCCGACCGGCAGTTACCGGATAAAGCGATTGACCTGATCGACGAAGCTGCGTCCAGCATTCGTATGCAGATTGACTCGAAGCCGGAGGAACTGGATCGTCTTGACCGACGCATTATTCAGTTAAAACTCGAACAGCAGGCATTGCTGAAAGAGTCTGATGAAGCCAGTAAAAAACGTCTGGATATGCTGAATGAAGAGCTGTCCGACAAAGAGCGTCAGTATTCAGAGCTCGAAGAAGAGTGGAAAGCGGAGAAAGCGTCTCTCTCCGGCACGCAGACCATCAAAGCGGAACTAGAGCAGGCAAAAATCGCCATTGAGCAAGCACGCCGCGTTGGCGATCTTGCCCGAATGTCGGAACTGCAATACGGGAAAATTCCCGAGCTGGAAAAACAGCTGGCCGCTGCAACCCAGAGCGAAGGCAAAACCATGCGGTTGCTGCGTAATAAAGTTACTGACGCAGAAATCGCAGAAGTTCTGGCGCGCTGGACGGGGATCCCTGTCTCCCGAATGATGGAAAGCGAGCGTGAGAAACTCCTGCGTATGGAGCAAGACCTGCATCAGCGTGTTATAGGGCAGGATGAGGCAGTAGAAGCGGTCTCCAACGCCATCCGGCGTAGTCGCGCTGGTTTGTCCGATCCTAACCGTCCAATCGGTTCGTTCCTGTTCCTCGGGCCGACCGGGGTCGGTAAAACAGAGCTGTGCAAAGCGCTGGCGAACTTTATGTTTGATAGCGACGATGCGATGGTGCGTATCGATATGTCCGAGTTTATGGAGAAACATTCCGTGTCACGGTTAGTCGGCGCGCCTCCGGGATATGTGGGTTATGAAGAGGGCGGTTATCTGACTGAAGCTGTGCGTCGTCGCCCATATTCCGTCATCCTGTTGGATGAGGTCGAGAAAGCGCATCCGGATGTCTTTAACATTCTGTTGCAGGTACTCGACGACGGACGTCTTACTGATGGCCAGGGCCGGACAGTGGATTTCCGTAATACCGTCGTGATCATGACGTCGAACCTCGGGTCCGATTTGATTCAGGAACGGTTTGGCGATCTGGATTACAGCCATATGAAGGATATGGTGCTGACCGTGGTAAGCCAAAACTTCAGACCGGAGTTTATTAACCGTATTGATGAAGTTGTGGTGTTCCACCCGTTAGGACAAAAACATATCGCTTCTATCGCGCAGATCCAATTGCAGCGGCTGTACAAACGGCTTGAGGAGCGTGGATATCAGGTTCAGATGTCTGACGAAGCGCTGCGGCTGCTTGGCGAAAACGGCTACGATCCGGTGTATGGTGCTCGTCCGCTTAAACGAGCCATTCAACAGCAAATTGAGAACCCGCTTGCTCAGCAGATACTTTCTGGCGAGCTTATTCCGGGCAAAACGATTGAACTCGTCGTCAAAGACGCCCGTATCGTCGCACAGCAGTAAATGGTGTAACGCACAGAAACGGGCCCAGTGGGGCTCGTTTTTGTTTGTTTAACGGGCGTTTTGTTCTCGTTTTAAACATCATTGTTTGAAATGTGAGCGAACGATAATTTTTTTGAATTTTGGTCTTGTCAGATTCTGATTAGTCCCTATAATGCGCCACCACTGACACGGAACAACGGCGAATAAGCCGGCCGGTCAGCGGGATTCCTCCGGG